>UZAT01079373.1_pt1 | contig 13240 bp, 15 predicted proteins | sample 2160861 | NCBI WGS metagenome assembly UZAT01 (sample SAMEA5138306, study PRJEB28736) | viral metagenome | reverse complement strand
GGAGAAAGTCCAATATATTAACAAATTTTTTACTTTACCGCCTCAGCCACAACGAGCAGGAGCTATCCCTTGCCCATATATAGCCATAAACCCCACAAAAACACACAAACTCGCTCACCTACCGAAAATGCACGCAGAGCGCGCCTGCGGGTATAGGTAATGTAATTATAGCAGCCCCTACTTGCGTCGATTCTGACGCATTCTGATCGCTCTCAGAGCTATGCACTATAATCTTCTTAATTATGCACAAAAGTGTTGACAACTGTGTTGAAAAGTGGTATAATGCACGCAAGAGGTGATGTGAATGTCAGAAGTGCTTAACATTCTCGCTAATAACGGCGTGGCTGTCGGGGTTCTTGCATACTTCGTGTATCGCGATAACAAGTATCTCAGCAGCCTCATAGCAACGCTTACGCGCCTTCAAGCCGATATGGAGACGCTCACCAAGACCATTGACGAGCATATCAAGGGAGGTGATGAATAATATGGGCGATATCTCGCAGAACTTCTCGCGCTCTGAGTTTGCGTGTAAATGCGGCTGCGGGTTCGCGACCGTAGACAGCGGCCTGCTGCTGAAGCTTGAAGCGCTGCGCTCGAAGCTCGGCGGGCGGCCTGTGCGTATCACGTCGGGCTGCCGCTGCCCGAAGCACAGCGTCGCCGTAGGCGGTTACTCGACCGACGCGCACACGAAGGGCATAGCTGCCGACATCACAGTAGACGGCAGAACTGTCGAAGACATTGCCGAAGCTGCCGAGCTCGTAGGCTTCACAGGTATCGGCCTTATGAACGGTGCTGTTCACGTCGACGTTCGCAGCGCGTCCAACTACTACAACGCGCACTGGTTCGGCGACGAACGAACAGGCGAGACGGTTCAGACCTTCATTCGCACGAAGAAAAAGCGCCTGAAGATTACTCTTGACGGCGCGACCATTTACGAAGGAGATGTATAACTATGAAAATTGAAAACGTAGTCGACATTGTAAAGAGCGGTATCTCTCAGCTGATAGCCGCCAACTACTACGACGCTGAGACGCCTGTGCTCACAGCTACAGACGTGACAGCCCTCGCCGAGCTCGGTCACGCGCTCGAAGACCATACCAATGCAGCCGACATTTTCCTCGGCTCGCTCATTGACACGCTCGCGACTATGAAGATAGACAGCCGCGCTTATAGCGCCGTCCTCCCTTCTCTCTATGTAGATACATATGAATGGGGCGGCTTCAGAGAGCACGTCGTTATCGGGCTTTCTGAGATACTCGACGACGAAATGTATCCGAGCGGCGGCTTCATCAATTACAGCGACGAAGGCGGCGACGACGAAGCCGTCAGAATAGCAGGCATTGAGCACGGAACATACAAGCCGCCTGTTGTGACGAAGTTCTACGACGAAGCGAAGCCCTTTATGATAGCGCTCTCGACCGTTCGCGAGCAGCTCTTTACAGCGGTGCGCTCGCTCTCAGAGCTCAACAAGCTGCTTTCCGCTATGCAGATATCCGTCGACAACACTATTCAGCTGAAGGCTGAGATAGGCGCGCTCTATACCGTTTCCACAGGTATATCCCGCGCTATCGCTCTCGGGAACGAGATACCTCTCGTAACGCTCTACAATCAGAGCCGCGAGACAAGCGCGACCGTCACTGATACCGTATACGAGAGCCTCACCAGCGAGCCCGACGACTACGAGACCAACTACGCGAGTTACTATATGAAGGGACCCAACGACGCGTGGGTGCCGGCGCAGAGTACATTCGGGCCCGGTATGTATAAGAAGACGATAATAGAACGCACCGTCGACGCTCCCCTCCCCACCGGCGAGGCTGCCCTTAACGATCCGGCGTTTGTCGCCTTCGCTCTCGAAACGATAGCGAACACGAAAGACCAGTTCAAGCGCTTCACTGCCGTATACAACAACCACGAGCACGTCACATTCTCCAACGATACGCGCACTATTCTGCTCGCGAAGTTCGCGAACCGCGCGAAGTTCGGCGTCAGGGCGAACACCTTCAACGAGCAGCTTCTCGGCATTGGAGACTATGAGAAGGTCACAGGTTGGCAGGCTACTCAGGCGACAGGCGGCGACCCCTTCGCCCTCTCTACCCTGTCGAGCATAGCGCTCACAAAGGCGGGCGCTGAGCGCGTCGGCTTCACCTCCGTACCTTCGGGCGGCAAGACCCTCACGAACATTATCGGCTGTATGTACGACAGGTACGCTATGGGCGTAGCGCTCGACAAGAAGAAGGTCACAACGAGCTACACGGCGTCTCAGGACAAGTGGAACACCTTCCACCATTCGCTTATTAACTACATCATCGACGACAACTTCCCGATTGTTGCGTTCACGCTTAACTAATCAATATGAGCCCGCTTCGGCGGGCTCTTCTTCAAAGAGGTGATATAATGGCAAATAAAGACTATATGCGCGAGCTATGGAAGAAGCGCCGCAAGGAGCGCGACGCCTTCGCCAACTGGGCGCAGCTTATGGCGATAAGTCTCTCGCAGTTTGAATACGAAGGCCTGCCGGAAACAGTTCCGGCAGAGTTCCTCGAAGCCTCGCTGCTTGTCAACGGAACTGTAGCAATAGGCAAGATACGCGAGCTGGGCGAGGCTTCCGAAATATACTGCGCTGCGGGCAGCTACAACGGCGACTATAACGGATATCTACCCGACAGCTATACGGCGGCGGTTCTTGGCCTCGGCGAAATAAGCGGCAAGTGGTACGGCGAAGGCGCCGACATTGTTGTCGGCTGCAATAATCTGCTCAGAGTTCCCGACTTCGATATCACGACGACAGCCGAAGCTATGACTGAAAGCGACCTGTCCGAAGCTATTAACGTTATCTTCTCGCGCTTCATTCGCATACCGTACGCGGACGACGAAACGCAGAAGCAGAAGCTGATCGAAGCTATAGAAAACATCATCAAGGGAAATATCAAGGCCGTAGCGAGCAGAAACGCCGTGCAGGAATATCTCACCAACGGCGCGACGTCTGCGAAGGCCGACAAGTTCCTTGACCTCGTAGACGTCGACAAGGTTCGCGACCTCCAGTATCTTAATCAGTATCGCGACAACATTCTGAAGCGGTTTCTTATGAGGCGCGGCTATATGTTCAACGTGACAAGCAAGCTCGCTCAGCAGACGACGGACGAAATACACGGCAGCGACACGGTCGCTATGGTATACCCTTATCATCAACTGCGCTGCCGCGAGAGCTTCATAAGCGAATGTAACGAGCGCTTCGGCTGGTCTGCGAACGTCAAGCTCAATCCGCTGGTAGACGTCACGCTGCAAGCAGTGCTCGCGCCTCCGAAGGAAGAGCAGCAGCCCGACGCTCAGAGCGAGGAAGAAGAACAGGCCGACGCTCAGAGCGAGGCCGAGGAACAGAACGACGAACAGACCGACGAAGGAGGCGGCGAAGAATGAACAGACATATAACATCACTCAGGCAGTGCGCTGAAGACCTCGACCCGACCAAGTTCGCTATAGCTATTTCTGAACCTTCGTTTTCGATACAGGGCGTGTACGTCGTCGACCTTCTTATCGCGAGGAACTACAGCAAGAAGTTCATATGGTACGATACCAGCGCCGAGCCTCTGACTGCCGCCGAAGCTCTCGCGCTTCATTGGCGCGACACGATGAAGGCGCTCGACGCGCAGCTCGCAGCTCTCGCGACCGCGACGCTCGCCGACTTCGACCCCTACGAAGACTACAGCCGTACGCGCACATACTACGAGACGGCAGGCAACACGAAGGAGACGACCTACGGCAAGATTGACACGAAGGACGGCAACAGCAGCAACAGCGTGACCTACGGCAGCAACACGACGAACGACGTCGTGACCTTCGACGCGACGCTGCGCGACCAGACCAAGAGCACGCACGGAGGTACAGACAGCAACGCAGGCACGAGCGCGAGCACGTCGACGCTGTCGGGAAAAGACACGCAGACCGACGACGGCGACCGCTCTATCGCTGAGACCGTCGCCGGATTCAGCCACAACAAGAGCGAGAGCCTCGCAAAGTATCTCGACGTCAAGCTTCGCGAAGACGTTCTCGACTTCGCGCTGTCGCAGTTCGAGCAGCGCTTTCTGTTCTACGGGGGTGAGTGGTAATGACGATAGACCTCTACGCCACGACGGACGACAACAGGGTCGTCAACAAGACGCTGTCGGCTATCGTCTCAGGCCTGACGATCAGACCGACGGAGGCCGTCGACATAATGAGCCCGACGTTTATTATCAACTATAATTCTGCATACTTCGCGGCGAATTATCTTTACTGCGACACGCTCAGACGGTACTACTACATTAACAATATAGCGCTTGAAACAGGTCAGAGAATGGCGCTGCAGTGCTCGCTCGACGTCCTGAAGACATACGCTGCGGCGCTGCCCGACGTGAAGGCGACCGTCATCAGGTCGGCGAGCGTCGGCAAGCCTACGCCCATACAGGACAAGAAGCTGCCTATCGACCCGAACAGGTATGAGCTGCTGAGCGCGAAGTTTCCGAAGAGCTTCGCGCTGGATATCAATACGGCCTGCTATGTGCTTGTAACATAAGGAGGGTATATATGGAAATAAATACGGCAGTATGGGGCGCTGCGTCTTCGTGGGAGACGTACAACATCAGCCCTGTCAATATAGAACTCTTCGGCGGCAAGCTGCCTGTATTCGACAGCTCGCAGTCGAGCGGCAACATCAACAGGTACAGCGTCGCCAGCGCTCTGAGCGCGGGCAGGCTCTCGACGGACAAGCTCATAGACGCGACCGTCTGCCCGTGGAGAATCAAGGGCGACAGCTATTTCCTCGGCGATATACACAGGGTAGCGCTGCTCACAGGCACGCCGCCTGTGTTCAAGGCCGAGCCGCTCTACGACGAATACGCGCGAAATATGGGTGCGCCTCTCGCTCTGACGTGGGGCAACGCGCCGTCAAACGGCTACAACCCTGAAATGCTCAACCCGAAGTATCACTGGAATGAAGACTTCAATCCAAGCTCGCCGCAGTATAGCGGCGCGTGGTCGCCTCTTGTAGACTTCGACTACAAGAAGATATGCGTCGTTCCCGTCGTGGTCGCCTACGATTCAGTCGAGTATCAGGTCGCGAAGGTGTCGCTGAAATACTACCTCGACCACGGCGGGAATACTCGCTACAGATATCTGCAAGGTATCATACCGAGGTTTTACGTCGGCGGCGCTGGACACTGGACAGGCGTCGGCGCGTTCAGGCTGCGACCCTTCGGCGCTATGGTGAAGGGCTTCGATGTCGAAAACTTTCCGAACTTCGCCGAAGACTTCGCGACCTACGGCAACGGCGTCGAAGAGGTCGTTATCGGCAGCACGCAGTCGAACGGCTTCACAGGCTATTCAGCCAGCGACAAGCAGAGCACAGAGAAGGAAAGCTACAGATACCAGCTTACCAATCATCAGCGCATATTCTACAGAAGTATACCCGACGGCTGGTATCTGACCGACAGAGACGGCGGCGACTTCATCACAGAATACGACAACGTCAACAACGACTTCGACGCCGATTGGATAATATCACAAATGCTTACGCTCGGCCTGTGGGTGTACACGGGAGATATCGAAAACTTCGACCCAGACAACCCCGACGAATACGCCTACGCGCCGCTTTTCGACGAATACGGCACGACTACAGGCGAAGGCGTCAACGGCGCCGACGCAGCTCTGACGCCTGCGGGCGGCTGGTCGACGGACGTCTTCAGCGAGAACGTCTACAAGGGCGAAGAGCCTCCCTTCGACCCGACGCAGTACGACGCAGACAACAAGACCGTTCTCCCTTCGGCGGTATTCACGAGCGGCAACAGTATGTACGCGATAACGGTCGGCGAGCTTCAGGGAGTTATCGGAGTAGTCAACAGCTTCGCGGCGAACGCGAGCACGCAGCTGGAAGTCGTGCAGAAGTGTCTCACTAACAACCCTATAGACGTTATCAAGGGAGTGGTCTTCTACCCCTTCAACGTGAAAGACTACATCGAAACAGAGCTGACGCAGTCGGAGATTATCCTCGGCAATATCGACAGCGGCGTCGACGGCTACAAGATAGAACAGAGGGCGTTCGTCGTGGACGCGGGCAGCGTGACATACTACCCGCCGAACGGCCTCGCAGACTTCCGAAGCTACGAGCCGTACAGCAGCGCCGAGCTATATATCCCTTACTGCGGCAGCGTGAAGATAGCGCCCAGCGACTACATAGGCCACAAGGTCGGCGTCAAGTATCTGATAGATATCGAGAGCGGCGGCTGCGTCGCGCTCGTGTATCGCGACGGCCTCGCCATTGATTCAATAGCCGGACAGATAGGCGTCAGCTGCCCGATAACGGGAGTGCAGACGGCGACGCTGCAAGCAGCTCAGGAACAGGCGAACCGCAGCAGCGTCAACAGCAAGATAGCTATGGGCGCGGCTGCCGTCGGCGTGGGCGCTGCCATATTCACTGCGGGCTCTTCCCTCGCTCTGACTGCCGCGGCAGTCGGCGGCGCTGCCACTCTGACGGCGGCAGGCTCGAAGCTCGACGCTTCGCAGTATCAGCTCGAACATATGCAGATACCCTACAAGAGCGTAGGCGCTGCGAGCGCAGCGACCTCGACCGTCAACGAGCAGTGCTGCCGCCTCGTGATTCACAGGCCTGTTCTGCTGGAAGGCGCAGACCTCGCGGCCTTCGGAGAAGTCAACGGCTTCGCCTGCTGCATAACTGCGGCGCTGTCGAATTTCAGCGGCTTCACTCAGGTATCGAACGCAGAGCTCGACGGGGTAAGCTGCACGGCGGCAGAACGCGCCGCGCTTATGTCGGCGCTTCAGGCGGGCGTATATCTATAATGCACAAAAGAGCCCTCGCAGCTGCGAGGGCTTTTTCGTCGTATTATACAGGCGTTCTTATCTTGCGTATCAGACTGAGGTAGCTGTCGACGAACGCGCCGACGTCGTTTGTCGCGTAGTATACCCTATTATCGCCATATAGCCTTCGTATCAGGGTATCGAGCGCGCCGCGCCCCGTCCTGTATACCCTTCGCGGGTCTGTGCGTTCTTCGGCGCTCAGAATAATGCTGTCGCTGTAGGTTCGCGTCGCCCAGTGAACGTATGCGCACAGGCCGAGCGTCTCGTGCTTCACGATATCGAAGCGGGCGAACTTCGCGCCGTACTCTATATAGATATGCGTGAAGAGCGTCTCGACCTCGCCTTCAGGTATGTGCTGGTAGTTCTCCGTCGCCCATTCGTCGCCCGTGATACTCGCAAGCTTCGGGTTCTCGAAGCCGTAGTACAGCTGCACGTCGACTTCGTCCTGACGCTTCACGCGAGCGCTCTGCTCTATGCGCTCGACGTATAGCTTCGTACCTCGCGAGGACGTTATCACGGCGCGGCCTCCGACGGGTATCTCCTGAACTGCGTCGGCTATGCATAGCTCGTTGAAGTATTGGCTGTACAGGTTAATCTGATTCGCCAGAAGCACTATTATGCTCGACCGTCTGAAGCGTTTGATTGTGCTTATGAGCTGCGTCAGGTGTACGAACTCGTCAGGCCTGTAGCTCGCGCCGATGAACTCGTCGAAGAGTATCAGGTCGCCGAAGGGCGCTACAAGTCCAGACTTCAGCGTCGCCCAGTTCTGCACGCTGCACATATAGCAACAGCTTGTCGGGTCTTGCGTCACGAGCTCGCCCGCTTCGGTCTTGCAGAGATACCAGCGCCGCGCCTCGTATCTGATATTATTATACTCGCCGCCCGTTATCTTCTCGATGTAGCCGCATTCTACGATAAGCGAGAAAAGGTATTGCGTTATCTTCGGCGCGAGCATATCTTCGTCTTGTCTGATATATTCTATCTCCGTACCGTAGAGCCAGTGCATTATCAGGCCTATGAGTAGGTAGGCCGTCGTCTTGCCGACTTTTCTCTTCGACATAGCGAGCCACCAGCGGCAGCCCGCTCGCGTTCCCTCGCGCAGCGAGCGCGTCGGGTCGTATGATTCATCAGGACAGCCCAGCTCTCGGTATACCTTGAAGACCTTCTCCCAGTCTATCAGAATACCGTAGAGCGGCTTATTCTCAATGTATGATATATTCTCTGTTGCCATAACATAACACCTCGTTCAGAGCGCGGCCGCCGTCGTCGTGTCGCTGGATAGTTGAGACAAGCTGCTTGTAGAAATCGTCGAGCTTCATCTTAAAGCGCGTCGCGTAGAGCGTGCAGCTTGAATACTCCGTCATAATCTCGCCAGCGATATTGACTTTCACGAGCTTGTCGTGATATTTGCGGCCTATCTTTTCCTTTATCTTGTTTTCGTTGTCTTCGTCGCCTTCGGGAATGTCCTCGCTGTCTATGGTGAAATCCTGAAGGTCGTGAAATTCGTCGTATATGTCCGTCTTTGTTCTCTCGCAGTACTGCTCGAAGATACCCTTCGGCAAGCCCGCGATAGTGACCTTCGTATGCTGCTTCTCTTCCTTGTCGATGAAGGTCTTCAGGTAACGCTTCGCGCCCAGCGTCTTGAAGCGTATATACTGAGACGCTTCGCCGTGACTGTCGTCTTCGGCTATATTGTCAAGCTGCCCCAGCGTGAGCAGCTCGGGGTATTCGTCGCCCAGACGTTCGCGTATGCGCTTCGCAGCCCACGCGTTCCAGCGCTCGACGATAGGCCTGTGCTTGTCGGGGTTGCGAACGTAGAAACTGTCGGTATCGTTGTAGAGCACGTCGGACGTGTAGCCGTCGCTGTTGTCGCTGACAGCCTTGTCTATCTTCAGAAGGTTGAAGCGGGCGAAGGCCGACGTCCAGATACCCCAGAAGGGCGACAGGATAGACTTCTTCATCGCCTTCGCGAAGTCGGTGCAGTCTGTGACCTCCTTCGGCAGCGGTTCGTAGTAGTCGACGCCGTCTCTCACCATATGCGCGGCGCGTTCCTTGTGTCCGGCAAAGCGGTAGATATTCGTCTCGACGGTTCTGTAGCCGTCTTCGGTCAGCTCGTTCGACAGCTCGTAGTTGATGTATACAGGCTGCTTGCAGCAGAGACCATACGAGCTGTTGAACTTGCCCTTCGCAAGCGCGTACTCTACTTCCTTGCCTTCGACGTGCTTGTATCTCGCCTTCGCGACGCCAGCCTCGCAGAGCGGGCGCGTGAAGTATTCAGGCAGCCTGCCAGCGCGAGCTCTCCAAGCTCTGAGCACGCGCTTCTCCTTCCAAGTGTAGTATAGCTTATACAGAGCGTAGTCGCAGTCGGTCAGGCAGACCGTCACAAGGTCGGCGCTGCGTATGCGTCCGTTATCGAGCAGAGCGCCGACGGCTCTCGCCTTGCTGTTCGATTCAAGAGCCATATCGTCTATCGCTTCAAGGCTTGTGAATTTCATAATGAAGATATACCGCCAGTTCTCGAAGTCGTCGCAGTCGTAGTCCAGCTGAAGCGCGTCGGGGTCGCCCTGCCATTCGTAGAACTTGCCGACAGGGAAGTTGAAGGCAAGCTGCACAAATGGATAGCTGCTCGTGTAGTCCCAGCCCTCGACAGGCTCGCAGACGCCGTCCTTGAATAGTTCGTCGTCAGAAGTCCAGCGTGCGTTACTCTTCGCGTAGCCGCCGCGATAGAGCCATTGGTAGAAGTCGTATATCCTGCGGCCTTCGTCCTTCAGACCTTCGGGCGGCGGCGGCACGCCCTTCAGAGAGTAGGGCGTGAACATATCGCAGTCGACAAGGCCTCTGACCTTGCGGCGCAGACCGTTCGTCTCGAACTCGTAGCCGTACAGCTCGCCGTGAAGATACTTCAACATTTCATCGGCGCTGTCGACCTTCTCGCGAAGCCTGTCGTACTTCTCAGCGCCTATGAAGTCGCGCATACGCAGCACGGCGCTCGCTTCGATATCGCGGGCGAGTATCTGCGTCGACGTGTCAGGAATATAGCCGTGCTGTTTGTAGAAGTCGAACATCTTCGCGGCGAAGTCGGTCAGTACGAATCCGTCGTACGCACAGTAGTAGAGCTCTTCGAGCGTGAGCTCGGTCTGCGAATTTCTCGGCTTGTGGTAGTCGAACTCTTCGCCGCTCTTCTTCTTGTGCTTGCAGTCGTACATTTCGGCGAGCTTCTTCAAGCTGCTGCCTGTGACTGTGTAGCTGTCGTGGAAGTACAGCGAGCCGTCCGCCAGATACTTGATAGGCCTCTGTCTGCTCTTGCCGAAGAAGCTGCCGCCGTCGATGTTGAAGCGGTGCTTCAGGTAGCTTGTCTCGTAGTCGAGATTGTGAACCCAGACAAGCAGCACTTCGCTCGCCTTCAGAGCGAGGCGCTTGACTATGCGGCTATATGCTAGCCGTACTTCGTTCCAGCTGCGGCATATCAGGCACTTGTTGTTGATAGTTATCTGCATACAGTAGGCCGCGCTGTACCAATCCTTCACGCCGTCGACAAGGTTCTCGCCGAAAACGGTCGACGTTTCAATATCGAAGCTGCAGCGCAAGCTCTCATAGGTGTAGAGCTTGTATATGCGGCGCTTGCCGCAGCCGAGCTCTATCGCCCGCGAGCCGCAGCGCACGCGCTCGCCTTCCTTGCGTATACCCTGAAGGAAGGCGGCGAAGCCGTCGCGTCTGCACTCTTCATATGTGTAGATATAGTCGCCGTCTTCAGTCTTCGTCATCGTCTTCGCCTTCCTTCCAGCCGAGCCAATCTTCAATATGCTCGATGTTCTGCTTGACTTCGTCGAGCGTCAGGCGGCCGCTGGATATCTCCCACAGGTCTTGGATGATATCTTCGTCGACCATTCCCGCAGCGTCAAGCGTGTTGATACGGTCTGTGAGCTCCCTGACCTTCGGCAGCAGCTCGCCGAACTCGCCGAGCTCGTCTATCATTTCGTCAATCTCTTCGTTGCTGGTATCGTGTTCCTTGAAATGGTTGTACTTGTCGACAAGGTCTGTCGGGGCTATTCCTTCGTCTATATACTTGTATATCTGTTCGAGCGTCTCGTTGATTTTCTGCTGTCGGTCTACGGCCTTGCGTATTTCCTTGTCAACGTCCTTCGCCTTGACGTCCTTGTGCTTCTTCCTGAAGGCCTTGCGTATCTTCGTAACCGTCTTGCCGCTCTTGTAGAGCTGCTCGACGCGCTCGGCCTGATACTCTGTAGGGTTCGCCGTTCGGGATATCTGAAGGACGCCGTCTGCGTTCCGTCGCGTCGGCAGGTGTTCCATTTTGATATGGTTCGCGTACGTCTCATAGGCGGGGTGATTGATACCGTATGTCTTAGCAATGTTGATAAGACGCTTATTGATAGCGTTCGCTTGGTTGTCGAACTTACTCATCGTCTTCACCTACTTCCAGCGGCGCGATAGGGTCTTCTTCGCGAGCGAGAGCCTGCGCGACTGCGTCGGCTATCAGAGCGGCGACGACAGCGCGCGGCAGGTCGGGAAAGCAATGCGCGATTATAAGCGCGGAGCAGCTCAGAGCGGCGAAGGCTTCGCTCTGAGTGGGGCAGCCTACGACATTGCAGGCGGCTGCGTCGTCTTTTTCCTTCGTTATTATCGACAGCATACTGCTGCACCTCCATTCTATATGATTAGAGCCCGCGAGACAGGCGGGCTCTGTAGTGTTAAATAATCAAGGGGGTTATATCTCGGGCTTATCTCTTCACGAGGTCAAATGTGTGCGCTATGCCGCGCTTGGTCTTGGTCTGCTTGAATCTAATCACGATAGGGCGCTCGGGGGAGGGCTGGAAGCCGACGCCGAAAAGGCTCTTCGTGCTTCTTATGATACCGTTGGATATGCTGGATATCATCTTTCCGTCAGTCGTGAAAAAGTTCACGCAGCACTTATTGACAATGGGACTGTCTTCGTCGTTCGGGTCTGTGTGTACGTCTACGGAGGTGACAACGATGTTGGCGACTTCGATTTCTTCGTCGAGGTGCTCTGCCACAGTCTCGCCGCTGCCGTTCACAGCGTTGAAGAGCGTTACGTCGTCCGTCGCAGTAGTCACGCGAACGGTCGCGCCCTCGCCTTCGGCAAGCACGGCGAAGTCGTTGTTACTGGTCTTGGCGAGCTCGAAGTTCTTCGGCTCTGTCTCAGGGGTTGTGTTAGTCTTGTTCATAGTCTTACTCCTTCATATGTACTTTTGACGCATAATCTCAAGCGTTTTATATTAGGCTTCTGCGAGCGGTCTGCACTGCTGTTGCTGGTATCCTCGTAGGCCTCCGAGGTGCAGCGTCCCTCATAAGGGGCGAGCGCGTTGTCGTTTTAGCCCGACCGCCGAGGGGCTCGGCGGTTTCGTCTCAATTTTCAGAGACTCGTCAGGGGCTTTCTATCTACTATTTCCTTGTAGGCCTTGCGAAGTCGTTGAATATTGGCTTCAAGCTCAAAGCAGTGCAGCCGCTTATCGTAGGGGCAGCCCTCGCAGGTATCGCACATAGCGAGGCAGGTCTTATACCAATGATCGAGGGCTCTTTTGACCTCGTTTAGCTTGACGCGCTCGGCAGGGGTTAAGAAATCGTCTTTCATTCCTTATCACCTCCCGCGCAGACGCAGGCGACGACGGCAAGAGTAACGAGGCCTGCGCAGTAGCCGAGAACGAAGGCGACAGGGGCGGATATCATCATAAAAGACCCGCCTCCCTTGCTAATATTTCAAGGTATATTTCAACCTCGGCGAGTTCGCGGTCTGCGTTCTCGTGGTCTGTGTAGATACTGTAGTCTGTCGTGGGGTCTGCGTCGAAGTCCCAGCCGTCTCGGTAAACGTGAATACTGAGGCAGCTACAATGCGGCAGCCAGTTCACGAAGGCGGCAGCGCGGCTGCGGCCTACGTCTTCTACTTCGGGCGGGCAGAGCAGCAGAGCCAACTCCATAATTCTCATAACGTGTTGCTTGATGGTCATAGTGAACCTCACTTTCTTGGTCTTGGTCGTGGTCGTTGTCTGTGGGCTCTCTCGAGCTTAACTCCATTCTATAGGAGACGTGCAAGCTTGTCAAGAGGCTTTTCGCAAGTCGATACTATCGTACATACAACTTGATACTTTTGTACATATGCACAATAGTGTCATACAGTAGATTATAGTGCATAGCTCTGAGAGCGTTCAGAATGCGTCAGAATCGACGCGAGTAGGGGCTGCTATAATTACATTACCTATACCCGCAGGCGCGCTCTGCGTGCATTTTCGGCAGGTGTGCGAGTTTGTGTGTTTTTGTGGGGTTTATGGCTATATATGGGCAAGGGATAGCTCCTGCTCGTTGTGGCTGAGGCGGTAAAGTAAAAAATTTGTTAATATATTGGACTTTCTCC
>UZAT01063203.1_pt1 | contig 13323 bp, 10 predicted proteins | sample 2160861 | NCBI WGS metagenome assembly UZAT01 (sample SAMEA5138306, study PRJEB28736) | viral metagenome | reverse complement strand
CCATCAACGAGGCGCCCACTGGTGCCGAGGCCAGCCCGTTCTACGCGGATAACACCAAGTATCTGGAGCTTATGTCCGAGGAGGAGTTCGCCGGCACCATCGGCTGCTACACCTATCCAGACGAGTTCAAACCCTGCATCGGCGAGAAGGATCTGGCTGTTGGCGTAAGCATCAGTCAGCAGCGTCATCAGCCCTGCGGCCTCTGTTATCGCACCGAGGTCGTGAACGACATCGATGGTATGGAGTACGGTTATAAGATCCACCTGGTTTACAACTGTCTGATCGGTGTTTCTTCCCGCGACCATACGACTCAGAACGAGTCCCCCGAGCTGGAGGAGCTGAGCTTCGACTTCACTGCGACCAAGGTGCCTGTGGCTGATTCCAAGCCCACCGCCCATCTGATCATCGACACCACCAAGCTGGCTGAGGGTGACCTGGCCAAGCTGACGGCTCTGGAAGACCAGCTGTACGGCACTGAGAGCGACGAGGCGACTCTGCCCACTCCCGATGAGGTCGCTGAGATCTTCAAGACTGTCTGATCTTCAATCTGTGGCCGGGGCTCTGCTTAGGCATCCCCGGCCTACTTTTATGAAAAGGAGAGCATATTATGCTTAAGAAGACCATTAATCATAACGATTACGACGGCAACCCTACAACTACCGTCGCATATTTCCATCTGAACAAGTTCGAGTGGCTCGAGCTGGAGGCCTATACGAAGGGCGGTCTTATCGAGAACCTCGAGCAGGCTCTGGAAACCAACAACACGAAGAAAACCATCGACATTCTCAAGAAGCTCATCCTGCGGGCTTACGGTATTAAGAATCCCGAAACTGGCGAGTTCGAGAAGAGCGACGACATCGCTATTCGTTTCAGCAGAACCGAGGCGTTCAGTGAGCTGTTCTACGAACTGGCTTACAATGACAACAAGTCCAAGGAGTTCTTCCTGGGTCTGATCCCTCCCGAGGTTCGCGCCAAGGCCGAAGCGAAAATGAAAGAACTGGAAGCTTCGAAGACCGAGGAGTCTTCTGAAACGGCCACTATTTATCCCTTTACCCCGACAACTGAGTAAAGGAGACTCGTATGCTCGAGATTATCGTACCTGAGAGCGAAGTGTACGTTCCCAGAGAAAATCGTTTCGTGGCTATACAGACGTGTCGGTTAACTCTCGAGCATTCTCTTATGTCTATCGCCAAGTGGGAGGCCAAGTGGCACGTTCCTTATTTGGACGGTAAGAAGAGAACTCCGGCCCAGGAACTGGATTACATTCGTTGTATGACAGTCGGGCCAGTCAAAGACCCGTCTGTATATTCGGTTCTTTCTGCTGAGAATATTGCCTCGATCACGGCCTACATAGAAGATAGTATGACGGCTACCACTTTTTCTAAAAGAAAAGAGGGTAAAAAGTCGAGGCGCGTGACAACTGCAGAAAACATATACTGCCGCATGTTTGCCAACAATATTCCTATGGAATGCCAAAAGTGGCATTTAAATCGTTTACTTACGCTTATTCGGGTTTGCGATGAAAGTAACACGCCGCCTAAGAAGATGGGCAAACGAGAAACGGCAGCATATTACGCAGAACAAAATGCTCTTCGCAGAGCGAAATACAAGACAAGGGGGTAACATCGTGAAAAAGATTTGCATCGTGTGCGGTCGCGAATTCGATTCCGACACCGAAAACGGTGTCGTCATGGACGATATTTGTGACTTGTGCGAAGGAGCCCGCGACGAACTCAGTAACGGAAAGGGGGAAGACTGATGGCTTATACCAATTCTCCGTTGGTGGTCACCACTATCCTCTCCCCCAATAATTCTGGGAACAGAAACCACAAGATCGACACCATTACTCCGCACTGTGTCGTCGGTCATATGTCCCTCAAGAATCTTGGAAACTGGTTTGCTCGTTCAACGACAAAAGCGAGTTCAAACTATGGAATCGATGACCACGGTCAGGTTGGCCTTTTTGTTCCTGAATCCAAGCGTTCTTGGTGTACGTCCAGTAGTGCCAATGACAATCGCGCGGTGACGATTGAAATCGCGTCCGATGCCCAGCATCCTCATGCGATTACAAACGACGCCATGGATGGACTCATCGTTCTGATGGCCGACATCTGCAAGAGAAACGACATTCCGAAACTCCTGTGGAAGGGCAACAAAAATCTCATCGGCAAAATCGATCAACAAAACATCACAGTTCATCGTTGGTTTGCCAACAAGAGTTGCCCTGGCGACTACATCTACAATCGTCTTGGTGAGGTTGCCGACGAGGTAAACAAAATTCTCATTCCCAAACCCATCGTCACTCCTCCGGTTCAGCCGACGGTGTTTGCGCCCTATTTGGTTAGGATCACTGCTTCGGTTCTTAACTATCGAAAAGGTCCCGGCACAAACTATCCGGTAGCTGGACTGATTAAGAAGGGTGGAGTTTATACCATCATTCAGGAATCGGCCGGTCCTGGTTCGTCAAAATGGGGGAAGCTTAAGAGTGGCGCTGGCTGGGTATCCCTGGCCTATTGCGAGAAAGTCAGGTGACGCCAATGGAAGCAATTAGTCAAGCAGTGGTCACAATCATCTGTTCGATCATCGCATCCTCAGGTTTTTGGGCAATCGTGGTGAAACGGATGGATAAGAAGGACGATTCCAAGGAGATGCTCCTCGGTCTGGCCCACGATCGGATCATGTGTCTTTGCATGTTCTATTTGGACCGTGGAGATTGGATTACCCACGACGAACTCGAGAATCTGGAAGAGTATCTGTTTAAACCATATTTGAAGCTGGGTGGAAATGGAACTGCAAAGGTTCTCATGGAGCGAGTTGTGAAACTTCGTTTCGTTAAAAATCCTATTTAAAAGGAGAATAAAGGCATGATTAAAATGACCACGAAAGGGTCTTTTAGGAATGCCGAACGGTTCTTCGATAACAGCAAACATCTCAGTCGTAGGCTTAGAACCGCGTTCGAGAGATATGGGGCTCAAGGAGTCGAAGCGCTTCGATCGGCTACCCCGAAAGATAGCGGCACCACTGCTGAGAGCTGGTCCTATGCCATTGAAGATTGGGGGATCGGCTTCAACAATTCGAACGTGAACCAAGGATACTCTGTCGCTCTCCTGATTCAGCATGGGCATGCTACCGGAAACGGCGCCTATATTCAGGGTATCGACTATATCAATCCGACGCTCCGGCCGATCTTCGATAAGATCGCAGAAGATTGCTGGAAGGAGGTTAAGAACTTATGAGTGATAAGATTGATCAAAGAATTGTAGAAATGTCATTTGAGAACGCTAAGTTCGAGAAGGGCATTAAGCAATCTCAAAACAGTCTTAAAGAGTTTTCAAAAGCTCTTAAAAACTCCGACATCAATGAAGATTTCGCGGGTCTCGATAAGTCCGTATCCTCTCTTTCCGGCCACTTCTCGATGCTCGAACAGATTGGCATCGGAGCTCTTCGCCGTATTGGCGAGCAAGCTGTTGATGCCGGAGCCCGACTGATTAAGAGTCTTTCTGTTGATCAGCTTGCGGCCGGTTGGAACAAATACGAGGAAAAGATCGACGCTGTCCAAACGCTTATCTCTGCTGGCTATGATATGACCGCGGTCAATCAGCAAATGGAGCAGTTGATGTGGTTCTCTGATGAGACCAGCTACAGCTTCTCTGACATGGCCAACAACATGGGTAAGTTTGTTGCGGCCGGCGTCGATCTTGAAACCTCTTCCCGAGCAATGCAAGGTATTGCAACCTGGGCTGCTCACTCCGGTAAGAATTCCCAGGCGGCCTCTATAGCAATGTTCAACCTGTCACAAGCAATCTCTATGGGTTATGTAGATACGCTGAACTGGCGCTCTATCATGAATCAGAACATGAATACAAAAATGTTCAAAGAGATTGCGATTGGTGTTGCCGAAGCAACTGGCGCCATCAAGGAAGGCCAGGTCACTATTCAGAACTTCGACTCCAACCTGAAGGATAAGTGGTTTACTAACGATGTTCTCTTGAAGACGTTGGAACAGTATTCCACGTATGCCGAAAAGGTTCGCGAAGTTCAGGAAGAGATGGGCTTCGATACCGCCAACCAGGCCATGGAGTACATGGAGGAACACGGCGAAGAATACGCCGACGTTCTCGCTCAAATCGGCAACGCAGCATTCAAATCGGCTCAGGAATCCAAGAAATTCTCCGACTCCATCGCAGCCACCATGGATGCTGTGTCATCCGGTTGGATGCGCACCTATGAGATCATCTTTGGCGAACTCGACGAGGCAAAAGAGAGATTCACAGCACTAACCGAGATCCTTTGGACCGTATTCGCTAGCGGAGCTGAGCATCGTAACGAAATGCTTCTCTGGCTCAAGGAAGCTGGCGGAATCTCCAACGTTTTCCAGGGTTTCAAGAATGTCGCTGTTGCTCTGCTTAAGGTTCTTAAGCCGATCTCAACGGCAATGGATCAGATCTTTCCGCCTAAAACAAAAGAACAATGGCTCGCTATCACAGAAGCGTTTAAGGATTTTACCAATAGTCTGATCATCTCCGATGAGACGGCCGACAAGGTTCGTCGAACCTTTGCAGGCTTCTTCGCGGTCGTTGACATTGGCTACAGAGTTCTTAAGTTTCTTGGAAATGCAGCCTTTGAACTGGCGAAGGTCTTTCTTCCGCTCGGCGACACTTTCCTGGACGGAACCGCTTCCCTCGGCGACTTCCTCGTTAAGATCGATGAGCTTTTGAAATCTTCGCAAGTTCTAAACTATGCTCTGCTTGCTGTTAAGGTTGGCGTTGCACTTCTCCGCAATGGAATTCAGAGCGTTCTGTCAAGTATTAGAGAATTCGTGACAGGACTCTGGGACGCTGAAGATCCTCTTCAGTATCTTGCCGACGCGGGCAGCACTGTTTTCTCCGGTCTTATTGACGGAATCAAAATGGCATCGAGTTGGCTGACCGGCAAATTGTCGAAGGCTCTTAAAACTGTTTCCGATTTGTTCAAGAAGCTTGAAGGTGAAGACGATTCTACTTTTTGGAGCGATATTCTCACAGTTCTAAAAGACATTGTTGAGTACATCGGTGGGAAGGGAACCGAAGCCTTTGAGAATTTCGGAGAGACAATCAAGAATCTCGATTTTCACAAGATCGCAACGTTTGTTGTTGGCGGCGTTCTGCTTGTTCTCGTAAAGCAGATCTCCGATTTGACTGGTGCCATGACCGGCATGACGACTGCAGTTTCCGGAGCAATCAATGCGTTCACAAAGAAATTCCTTGGTTATAAGACCACCACAAATATTCGTGATATGGGTTACGCCCTTGGAATCCTAGCGGCAAGTATTTGGTTGCTTTCGAAAATTCCGGCCGAAGAACTTAAAAAGAGCTTGCTTGGTCTTGCCGCCGCAATGGGTATATTTGTTACCGCCTATGGTCTGTTGACCGGAATTCAAGTAGCTGCGTCCAAACTAATGAAAAACACCAAGATGGTTACATCCGGGTTTGGACTTGTTGGAGTAGCAGCTGCTCTGGTTGTAATGGCCATCGCATTGGAGACAATTGCAAAGATCAACGGCGAAAGTGTATGGAACGCTACGGCGGTTCTCGGCGCAATGATGGGCTTCATTCTTGCCTATCAGTTACTTTCGTCTGTAATCAGCACCATCCCAAATCAGCAGAAGGTATCCATGAATCTCATGGGTATGTCCATCGCGATCCTGACACTTGTTGGGACGCTTGGTTTGTTGAAAGAATTCACGCTAAATGACATTCAAGATGGTCTCGTCAAGATGACCGCTATCTTGGCTGTTATCTCGGCTCTACAGCTTCTCTTTAGTGTTGCTGCGCGGATCGGCGGAGGAAACAAAGTTTCTGTAAGCTTTATCGGTGTGGCGGCAGGTGTCACAGCGATGGTCGCTGTGATGGCGCTACTCGCTGCGATTAGTCCGCAAACAATTTCCAAAGGCATTGGCAATCTCGCTCTGATCACGTTGCTTCTCGCTAGTGTCGAGATCGTGATGGGCATTGCCGGACGGATCGACGGCGACAAGAAACCGCAAACCAACATTCTTAAGACAACACTTGGTCTTTTGGCCATGATCGGTCTTGTTAAAGTACTTAGTATGATGACGGACGAAGAACTTAGTCGAGGCATTAGTGCATTGGCTAAAATGGTCGCGATTGTCGGAGCGATTGAACTCTTTACCGCCGCCTCGGCTCGTCTTGCCAATGGTGCAAAAGTTCAAAAGATCCTTGGTTCAGTCAGCATTGCGCTTCTTGCCTTTACGGGTGTTGTAGCAATCCTCGGCGGCATGAAGGATGAGGTCATCGATCAGGGTATATTTACTCTGACAAAGATGGTCGGTCTGATTGCTGCCATCGAGGTTGTTACCGCCGTTGCAGCAAGAGCCTCTGCTATCGCCGAAGGAAGCAAGGGGTCCAGCATGTTTGGAAACCTTATCGGCGTTGTTGCGGCTGTTGTTGCGCTCACAATGTCGGTAGCATTACTGAGTATGATCGATCAAGAAGCTCTTCGAGGTGCGGTAACATCGCTTGCGATTGCTTCTGTTGCCATCGGTGCTTTGTCTATAGCGCTGAGTCAAATGTTCAAATCGCTTAATCTTATTTCCAAGGGATCCAGTGGTTTTGTTTCAAGGGTTAAAAACATTGGTTTGGTGTTTATTGGGCTTGCCGCTCTCATGGGTTCCGTGGTTATATTTTTCAGAGCTTTTAAGATTGTAGAGCCAATCATCAAAGATGCAGACCTTACTTCTCTTGAGATATTTACAGCTGGAGTAGCTGCAATTACATTGTTACTAACCGCAATCGATAAAATCCCGATGAGCGATAAGAGTTTTGGAATTAGAATCAAATCTTTCGGGACCACTCTTCTTGAAGTCGCTGGGGTCCTTACGGCAACGGTTGTATTCTTCGGAGCATTTAAACTTGTTCAAATCATGCTCGGGGATATAGACTGGAGTGCTTTTGGGATGTTTACAGCTGGATTAGGCATGATGACGATCTTGATTGCCGCCATGGCAAATCTGGCCCTCCCATTATCTTTACTCGGAACCATGCCGGGGGTTATTCCAGGTGCTCGAATCGCTATTGGCGGAGTGGTGGCCATTGTTGGGGCATTCACTGCTCTTGCATTTGCCATGAATGCTATTGTGGGGGACAATGGTGATAAATTACTCCAAGGAATTGATTTACTCGTTCAGGCCGGTGCTGGAATCGGTCGCTTCATTGGAGGAGCTATCGGAGGTCTCGTCGGCGGAACGCTAGAAGGTGCTGGCTATGCGCTTGCTAACTTTGTCAAATCAATGGAGGGTTTCGATCCATCCACAGTTGAAAGCGTTAAGAGCCTTGCCGAGGCTGTTCTGATCATTACAGGTGCTTCTATCCTTGATGGAATTAGCCGATTCTTCAATCTCGGAAAATCCTCTATGGAAGTGTTTGGCGATCAGTTGGCGGGCTTGGTTACAGCGCTCGATATCATTAGTCCTGAAAGTGCCACGCATGCCTCTGAAGTTCTAGCCGCCATGAAACCTATGGCAGAAAACCTCGGAGCCTTTGCCGCCGTTGCACAAGACATTCCGAATAGCGGTGGCTTCATTGGCGAATTCATGGGTAACAACGACATCGACACGTTTGGCCAAATGCTCGGAGACTTTGTTATGGTGTTCAGCACCATTAAGGTCGAAGACGCAACGCATATGACCGCTGTCCTTGCCGCAATGGAACCCATGGCCACAAACCTTAAATCCTTTGCAAACGTTGCTCAGAAGATCCCGAACAGTGGCGGCTTCATTGGCGAGTTCATGGGTGAAAATGACATCGATACATTTGGTACGATGCTTGTTAGCTTTGTTACTGCGTTCAACGCGGTTACTCCAGAACAGGCTCAGGTTGCATCCGATGTACTCGAAGCTATGAGCCCAATGGCTGGAAATCTTAAAGAGTTTGCTGCGGCGGCACAGGAAATCCCAGCTGCTGGTGGTTTCATCGGCGCGTTCTTAGGAACCGTCGATCTACCGACATTCTCCGAACAGATTTACGGCTTGATCGAGACATTTGGTGGGGTTGATCAAACGCAGCTTAACACTGCAACGGAAACTCTGAACCTTATGACCGATACTATGCTTCCGGCTCTGGAGAAATTCTCCGTTTTCACCAACGGTCTTAAAGCTTCTGGTGGTCTGGCTCAACTGTTCACGGGAAACACCACTCTATCTGAGTTTGGTGCCGAACTTAAGTCGTTCATCGACACGCTCGTTGGCGCCGACTTCGCCATCGTTGCTCCTGCTATGGAAGCAATGGCGGACATCACATCTTCGTTCAACGTTCTCGGCGAAGATGTCATCGCAAATGCAAAAGAGTCTTTTGAAAACAACAAAGAACCTTTCCAGACGTCCATCTCTACGATCCTCGATACTCCAATCGAAGAGCTTGAAGACAAAAAGCAGTCGCTTACCGATGCCATCACAGGTGCTCTTTCCGGAGCAATCGACGAAGGAAACACCTATAAGACGAAGTTCAACAAGCTCGGCCAAGACATCGTAATCGGACTTAAGAATGGAATCTTGGCTCAGAAGAGATCCGCCGTGAACGCAGTTACTGGTGTCATGACGTCCGTTGTGACTGCATCAAAGAAGACTGTTGACTCCGATTCACCCAGCAAAGTCTTTGAGACAATCGGTGGTTGGTGCGACAAGGGTCTTGCAAACGGCCTGAAAAAGAACACCGAAGTTGCTGTCAAAGCCGGAATCAACATGGCCTCGGCTACGGAGGAAGGCGTCAGAGACACGCTCGGCGTCCATTCGCTCAGCCAATTGTTCTCAGACATCGGTGGGTGGATTCCAACGTCCATTACCGACGGAATTCAAAATGGAACGGGCGGACTGGTTGATGCTGCTAAGGGAATGGGTATCGATGTGAGCGGTGTTATCACAGGCACGCTCGGCGAAGGTATCGAGGAAGGTCAGGGGGTTATCTCGGATAAAATTGATTCTCTGCTTGAGCTTCTGACGGGCACCTCATCCGATGCTGTCGATACAGCTGCCGCCGGCGGAAAAAATATTGGCGGAGCTCTCACTGAAGGATTCCAGGGAGCCTTGACAAACACAACCACCGGCATCGGAGGTTCTAAGTCTCAGGCCGCTGTCAAATCCGAGCTTGACAAACTTAAGAGCATCATTGAAAAGCGTCAGTTCTATGGTACAATTTCCGTTCAGCAGGAGCTCGACCTTTACCAGAGTCTTCGCAACCAGTACAAGGTCGGTTCCGAAGAGCGAAAACAGATCGATCGGGAGATCTATACGCGCCTGAAGACAATTTATGATGCTCAGATGTCATATATTGAAAGCGTTAACAAGGCACAAAGTGATGCTGCCGAAGAACGGGCCGACCTCGAAGCCGACCGCATTCAGGATGTAGAAGACGCAAAAGTAGATGCGGCTACGAAAGTTGAAGCTCTTAATAAAAAAGCCGAAGACGACATGCTAAATGCTAAAATTGATGCGGATACAAAGAGAGAGCGCGAAGAAAAGAGTTATTATGATAGTTTTAATTCTATTCTTGATACCGCTGAACAAGATCGGCAGAGGCTTCGCGAAGAATACGCTTCAAATCAAAAGTCCATTAATAGTAAACTTCTGTCGGATATTGATGCTCAGAACAAAGCATATGAAACCGCAGTTAAGTCTCGTGCGGATGCGATCTACGGTTCCTATAATTTGTTTGGAGCGGTTGACAAGGACCCCGAGGTTACTGGAGATGAACTTTTAAAGAATCTACAGGATCAAGGCGCCGCACTAAGTGAGTGGAAGCAATCTCTCGCTGATCTTGCGGATCGTGGCGTTGGCGATGCTCTAATAGAAGAACTCCAGGCTATGGGGCCTTCTACCAAAGCTCAGATCAAAGCCCTCCTTACTCTGACGGACGAACAACTTACGGAATATGTTGGTCTGTTCGAAGGTAAGTATGCGTTTGCACGAATAAAAGCAGAAGAAGAGCTCGAGGGGCTGAAAAATAGCACAACCCAGGCAGTGCAAGAGCTCAATGCACAAGCGGCAATTGATCTCGATAATCTTGAAGCCGAGTTTACCGGTTCTATGTCCACGATCAATGATAACATGGCCGCAGATATGGTCAAACTACGAACAACCCATAACGAAGTAATGGCGGAAATTAACCGTGATCTCCAAGATAAACTTATCCAGTTAGAAACCGCCTGGCATCAGTCAGCATCCGAAATTGAGGCAGACTTAACCGTTAAACTCAACGATATACAGTCGGTATACGATAAATCTTTAGCCAAAATCAACGCCGATCTCCAGACAAATTTAGACGAAATGAAGATAAAGTTTGATTCGACAATGAAAGAGATTTCTGGGTTAACCGAAGATGAACTTCGTAAGTTGATTACGGACAACAAAGTCAAACTCACTCAACTCAACACAGATTCTAGCGCCAAACTCACTGATGTCCAGAAGACTTATGAGAACGGCGCCGCCAACATCGTTTCCAAGTTTGGAACTGGGGTGGCAAAGATTCTCCCGAACACCGCTTCGACGCTTGGCACAATGCTCAATAACTCCAAGACAACACTCAATGGCGCAAATGGATCGTTCAACGATGCTGGTTACAATGCTGCTGCTGGCTTCGCCAACGGCATTCGTAGCGGAACCTACCAAGTTATCAGCGCTGCTCAGTACATAGCGTACTCTGCTAAGGTTGCGGCTGAGCGAGAGTTGGACGAGGAGTCCCCGAGTAAAGTCTTCGCCGGAATTGGTAAGTTTGTAAGTCTTGGTTTTGCCAATGGCATTACAGACTATGCCCACAAGGCTGTGTCCGCCAGTAAAGAGCTCGCCAATGGTCCGATCGACGCGGTTGCGGAAGCGCTCGCTGAGATGGAAGACAATGACGATCTCGAGTTCACCATCACACCAATTATCGACCTGTCGAACGTTAGATCCACCGACATTGCGCAGCTTCTCCGGACTCCGGTTCAACTTGGCCAGACGTCCGCCAAGCTTGCTGCTGAAGTGAATCAAAATGGAAATCGTCCTGTCGCAGAAACCACCCAGATTGTCAACAAGTTTGACTGTACTGGAATGGTTGTTCGTGAGGAGGCTGATATCGACAGGATCGCAGCTAAGCTCTATCAGAAGCAGCAGACAGCATCTCGTGGTCGAGGCGTTCGCGCTCCGGCCAGATGAAGGAGGTAGTATATTTTGGAAGGCGGTTTCACATTTAAAGGTGTTCATAGCAGCACTTACGGAGTATATGAGACTCCTGATTCTCGAGTGCTTCTGCCACAGAAACGTAGAACGCTGATCGACATCCCGGGAAGGTCTGAATCCTTTATCCAAGAAGATGGAGGCTACAATAGCCGGACAGAGTCGATCAGTTGCTCTTATATTCCGCAGGAAGGTGAAAATCTTCAGCGGCAGGTCCGGCTAATCGCTGGTTGGCTCTCCGGTGTCGGAGAGCTGACCTTCGATTATGAACCCGAGATGCACTATAATGCATTTCTCAGTTCGGCACCGCCCACAGTCAAACAAATGGCGATGCAATATGCCACGTTTGAACTGGAGTTCACCATCAATCATCCGTTCGCCTATGAAACGGCGCAGCAACTGCAGTTTACCAAAGTTAACTCGGGTCAGCCGATTAACTTTGTGACTGACGGTACGATCTCGACCCCGATTCGGTTGATTATCAAGAACACTGGGGACAATACAATCCATAACTTGATCATCACACAACACTTTATTGACAAATAAGGAGGATTCACTATGCCTAAAGCAAATTTGACCAAGCAGATGGTTCTCAACTTTCTCTGCCGAAACCAGTCAGTGGCCCAGCCGGCTCAGCTGTATCTGGCTTTGTATTCCACAAATCCCACAGACGGCGACCTTGGAACCGAGGCCAACTATGAAGGCTATCAGCGTCAGGCTGTTGTCTTTGGCGTACCCCAGCTCTCCGGTGGTTCCGCCACAATTCAGAACTCCGCGGCAATTCAGTTTGCCGTTGTCCCTAGTGCATCTGGTACGATCGCCTATGCCGCTCTGAGAACCGCAGCCACCGGTGGCGACTTGGTCTACTACGGTTCTCTGGCCGCAACTTATCAGCTCAATCAAGGTGTTCAGCCTATCGTTCCGAACGGTTCTCTTACCGTCTCCGAGTCCTAAAATATTTGAGGAGGTGACGCGTTATGTTCGATAAAATACTATTTGACAGAAACGCTTTCGACAGAAGCGTCTCCTCAGATGTGTTAAGCGCTACTTTTCTCGGTAATGGTGACGCCTCGTTTAAGTTGATTGTTCGTACTCCGATCTCTGTAGGCTTATCAGGTTCTGGATCATTTGATCCTGGTTTTACGGTCATACAGCAATTAGCGCCTGCCTTGAGTGGTGGTGGCGACTTGCGCAGCAATGAAATCATTCTCAAGATGAACATTGCCGGAACAATTGGAGGATCTTGCACGTTTGAGGTGCTCCCGACCGTCATCACGCCAATCGCTGGCTCTGTTTCCGGCGACAGTTCGACGTCCATCGACAATCGCATGTTCTTCTATCAACCGATGCGATCCGCAATGACTGGCAATGGTGTCTTTGATTCAAAACCGGTTCTGAGTACATCTTTTGGTGCCGATTTTAATGGAATCGGAGATATGAAAGTTAACACAATGGTTTTTCCATTCCAGATCTCATTGTACGTTGGTGGAAAAGGAGAATTTATTATTCGTCGAATCGGTGCGTTCAACGAGAATGTCATCGAGCTAATCGGCATCGACTTTAAACCCGGTGATACTATCACAATCGATACAGATCTGTTGCAAGTGTTGTTTGGTCCCATTGAGGACGTCTCTTCCGTTACGACAGATTCTGAGTTCTTCGAGTTGAATCCTGGCGAAAATGAGATCATCATTGGCATTGATGCGCTCAGCGACATGGACGTAACTGCGATTTGGCAGAATCGCTGGTTGTAATCAAAATGGAAGGAGGACGTTCTTAGATGGCTAAAGTAATTGCGGTATATGATGGGCATACTAGGAAACGTCTTGCCTATCTGCAAAACGCTTACAACATTTCTTACACCAAGAACACGGCCTCCTTATGGACCGGCGCCTTCTCCCTCCCGTATACGGATCCAAAGACAAAGTACTGTAAGTCATTTAACCTTATAGAGCTTTGGGATGAGGATGCGGGAGGGAAGGCCCGGTATGTAGGGTTGTTCCGTATCATGCCCCAAACCGAGGAAACCCTTGGCACTGAGGCAAACATCGAATATCAGCTCGAGCACGTTCTGAGCGTTCTTCTCGATGATCTGATGGTTGGGTATCATGAAGTTG
>UZAT01375895.1_pt1 | contig 13411 bp, 11 predicted proteins | sample 2160861 | NCBI WGS metagenome assembly UZAT01 (sample SAMEA5138306, study PRJEB28736) | viral metagenome | reverse complement strand
TTAATAGTCATCGGCAGGGCATTAAAACCAATTTTCTGATAAATGTCAGGTGTACCACCTATCAGTAAAGTGTCACCACTCGGTATCAAACCAACTTTATAATCATCGATTTGCTGTGCAAACGGCTTTGTGTAGTCGTAATGATTGCTATCCCTATACCTCACACCACCCTCGCCGGTGGTGTTTATTTTATCCAGCATACCGGCAGACTTAATGGTGCTGATTCGCTCTGCGGCAGTTTTCGACATATCCGCAAACATATCGGAGAGGATCTGCTGCACTTTTTTGTCCAACTGCATGAATGCCTTTGCAGCTTCACTACCGGGGTCTGCGCCATTCAGGGCAGTCCGCAGACGGTTGATCAGCTTCTGGAGCATCTGCTTCAGCTTCTGGAGGAAATCGGCATTGGCCTTGCTCTGCTGTCCCCATGCAGCCAGCTTCTTACCGGCATCGGTATCAATGAGCATCCGGGAGCAAGCTTCTGCGGCAATCTCTTCGATAGCCATCTCACGGGTCATGTTGACTCGTTTATCTTCGGGAAGCGTCTTATCATGGGCATTTGACAAAGCGATCTGCTCTCCGATCATTTCCTCTACATCCATTCCTGCTTTTCCGTACTCGGAAAGAAGGAATTTAACGAAAGAATCGTACCCCTTCTGATCGCCTACCCTCGCTCTGTGGAGAAGCTCATGACCAAGGGTAAATGCCATTGCAGTTTCCTTGCCTTCTCGTGTGGTCAGGTCTACCTTGGAAGACACATTCAGATAAATGGTATCGGACTCGTGATCGTAGAAACCCATGGCCTGAGTATCTGCATCCCGGTACAGAACGATGTCAACGCTCAAGCTGGGAGCAATTTCTGCGGCTAGATTTGCCACACGCTTTTCAGTACCTTCCAATTTGGAAATGTCCACACCTTTATCTGCAAGAAGACTGCCCTTCGCCTTTTCACCGCCCTTCTCCAAGGACTTTACAGCTCGGTCATAAACAGAGACAATTTCCTTTTCCGCAGTTTCTACGGCACTCTGGTGGATTTTACTGCCAGCCTTGTAGATGGATTCAAGATGTGCCTGAGAAAGTGTGGTGTCTACATCGACCATAGGTTCACCGGCAATTGCTCGCTGATAGACCTTCAGAGCGGCAGATACATCCTTTCCGGTCATATTGGCACGGACACCAAGGATCAGGTTTGCCGCTTTCTTTGTCATGCCATTGGCATTGACAACGGTATCGTAGTAAGAAGCATTGGTCTTAGCAGTACCGCTAAGCTTTCCCTTGATAGCATCCAGATGTGCCTTGTCAGCGATGATCGTGTCGGCACTCAGCATTTTACCAAGTCCAGCTTTTTGGGATGCCTCATTGACTCGGCTTACGCTACGGACGGTCTGTGCGTACTCACGGATACCTTTGCCTCTGCGATTGACGGAGGACTCCTCGTTCAGCACAACATCCTTCATCACCTGATGGACTGCATCGTTTTCAGCGTAGCTGTCCACAAGATTCTCCTGTCTCTCGGTTGCCGTACCATTCTGCTGGGCAATGATTGCTGTTGCCAGCTTATCTGCCGTTTTCGCATCCATGCCGGTCTTCCTCTGAAGGCTTTTGGATACATCTGCCGCATTTGCCCCGGCATTCTGCTCGGAGATAGCCTTGGTGGTTTCGGTATAAAGCTGACCCAATCTCTTTGCGTTTCTACGAGTATCCGCATCGGTTACCTTCTCGGAAAGGTTAGCCATTCTTCGTGTGGGATCTACGGATGCCATTTGGTCTTTAAGAGATTGGACTCCGTCCGCATTCAAGATATCTCTGCCGATCGCTCTGTACGCAGCATTGTTATTGATTCTTGTCTTGGCATTTTGCACAATTGCCGCACCAGTGCCACCAAGGAAACCACTTGCACCGGCTTCATAAACCTGCTTCAGCAAGTCGATACCGGTCTGTCCCCAATCGCCACCGTTTTTCTCAAGAAGGGCAGCAATCTCGGACTCCAATCCCATAACGATATGATCGGTGATGATATTGGCGATTTCGGTTTCAGCTTCTTCGATAAACTCGTTTGCACCTTGAACGGCAACATTTTTCAGTCGCTGACCGAAGGTGCTGACATCATCCAGCTCCTTCAGCTTGCCGTAAGCAATTTTCTCGAATACCAATTCAGCGGCACCGGCAGCCAGAGATCCAATCAAGATCTGATTCGCGCTGGCACCTCTTTGATAAAGGTCATAGGCCTTGTTCTGTGCCGCGCCCATGCCCAACACAAGCGAACCACCAACTCCGCCAAACAATGCCATGGATACCATAGAATCAGCACGGGACATAGCCGCCCGGTAAACATCGCTGGCAGAAATGCCCAGGAAGCTTGCATCTCCGGTAGCTTCTGCAATATCGTCTGCTGTTACATCTCGGACAAGGTTTGCGTAATGCATACCCTGCTGACCGCTGGTGTAAGGATTGATGTCCCTGCCGCCTACTCGGCTTGCAAGGTTTTCGATACTACCAACCACACCGCTTATAGCTTGTTTGGGAATACTTTTGGCATTCATCCACGCCTTGCCCCAAAAACCGGACTCTTCGTATTCCCTCTGCCATTCCTCTCTATTTTGAACCGTCTGCCGTCTGTCGAGATAGACTACGATGTTATCGAGGAATTCCTTTGCCTTGTCCCATCCTTGTGTATTGCCGATGTAGTAATAGATCTTGATCTCATCGTCACCAAGCTGATCCCAATTATTCGCATTGCCGGTATTCCAAATGGCTGCATTTCCAGATCTTCCGTTTAGCAGATCGTGATAAACACCCAGCTGATCATCTACCGGTGCTGTCATGGGGGCAGATTTCCGCTTGTTCTCCAGATTGAAATCAGCATTTTTTGTCAGATGATAGTAGTCATCGATCTTTTTGCTGCCGTAGGAAAAACCGTACTCGTTGTCCTCGCCACGCATATACTTATTGATCTCGGACTCAACCTCTCCAATTTGAGCTGCGTACCGCTCCGCAATGCTGAAAGTATCGGCAAACTTGCCGTTTCTATTGGCAACGGCAATTGCTTCATGCATATTTTTTACCAGTGTAGCTTTTTGCTCCTCAAGACCTTTCAGCCACTTTTGCCGTGCCTCTACCGTGCCATGTTCAGCATTCCAATCATTGGCTAGCTTGTATACATCTTCATCGGATAACCCTTTGAAAGCGATACCCGTGCCATCGAATCCCTCATGCATTTTTCGGGCATTGGCTACCATTGTAGCGAGGGATGCTTTGGAGTCGTTGTAGTCCTGAATGGCAAGGTCATCGTAACCATATTCTGGCTTAAATAACTTGTCACCGGCATTGACATAGGCGGCAAAGGCATCCCCGTATTCTTTCCGTGTTGCCTCATCAAACCACTCACCAGCCGCCACACGATCACTATAGCCTTTTAGGGTATTCCGTGCAGAGTCGAATGCATCCCATGCAAGGTTGTACTCGTTTTCCACATCGGTAACCGGTTTCGGTGTACCATACCGATCCGGGTTCTGCATTCTCCGCAATTCTCCCAGAGAGATCTTTTTATCTACCTCATACCTGGGTGCATTTTTGATCTTTTTCAGCTCTTCCAGCTGCTCTTGTAAAGTCATGCAAGTCACCTCACTTAGTCATGCCGTAATTCTTTCGGGAATCCTGAGTCAGCTTAATGTACTCTTTCATAAGTCCCGGCTTGATAAGCAATCCAGCTTCAGGTTTCCATGTGTTAGCCATGACCATCCGCTGCATAAAGTCTGCAGCATACTCATCGTAGGATTTGAACTCATCACCATTTTCGGTGTGCTTATCGTCCCAATCCGTGCTGGATCTCCATTGGTCGGGAGAAAGCATACCCAAATCAAGAAGACCGACATAGGGGCCAAGAATATCCTCGTTAGACAGCGGAGCAGGGGTATAACGATCATCTGATTGATCATACCCAACACCGGTTTGCGGTTCTGTCATTCCTCGTATCAGCTCCAGTTGCTTGAGAAGAGCATCTCCCTGCGTGTTATACCGATTGTAGGCAGATTGCTGATATGTCGGTACTGCGTTGTGAAGCTGACTGACATATCGCTGGTACGCTTGCTGCCCTGCTGTCCGGGCATAGGTGTTGTCGTAGCCTCCGGCATACTGATTCACCATACTGGCTGTATCGGCAGCAACTTGCTGACCAAGCTTCATGTATTGGTCACGATATTGCCGGAAACCGGGGTCAGTTTCGGGATCAAACGAAAACGGTTCTCTGTGCAGATATTCCGTCGCCTTATCCAAGGCGAATTCCTTTTCTTTCCATTTCATTCGATCACCGCCTTAAATCAGCTTGCCGTATTTCTTCCATGCTTCTTCAGCGGTAAGACCACCAGACGCCTTTGTGGAGATCGGGCCCCATAGTCCGTCATCACCAACACCCAGGTATCTTTGCAGAGATTTAATTTGGTCAGTAGTCAAAGCACCGTTGTCGATGTCATCGCTGACCGTACCGTAGAGATCTTGCATACTCTTGGTAACAGCGATGTCGTTCAGCATCTTGTCACCTTGAGCCGTGTACCGGCTGTAGGCATTATCCAGTAGTGTAGGTGCAATGTCGTTCAGCTTATCCACATATCCCTGATAGCTGTTCTGGGCAGCCGTTTGAGCATATGAGTTTCCGTATCCACCGGTCTGTGCAGAGGCAACACCCATCGTATCTTCCGCAGCAAGCTTGCCAAGACTCATGTATTGGTCTTTGTACCGCTGGTATGCCGGATCGGATGCCAGGTCGTACTGAAACGGTTCTCGGTTCATATACTCGTCTACCTTTTTATCTAGGTAGTCCTTGTTTCTCCAGTTCATTTCTTTTCCTCCTCCAGAGAGATTTGAATCTTCCGCAGTTCATCAGCAAGAATGAATAGGTACCTGACGATCTGCTCGATTTTTTCGTGGTCGTTGCCACTAATCAAAGGTGGTCTGATCATCAAACATCCCTGCCTTTCTCGATGACTTTTGTGATGGAATAGATTGCCACATGGCCTATGCCCTCAATGCGTAGCTTCATGTGGTCGTGCCGTTGCACTCGGATCGGAAGCTCAATTGTTCTGAGTCGTGTGGAGTCAATGACTGTAACAAGATTCCACTCATCGGACGAATCGTACTGCGTGTAGAACGACACCTCACCAGAGATCTGCATCCGCACCGTGATGCGTGAAATGTATTTGCTGTCGGGCATTTGCAGACCGATCCAGCCGCTTTCCAGCATCCACGGGAACGGTGGTTCAATTTCTTCGCCCAATTCGATCATGGTCTTATCTCTGTTTACAGAGTAAATGCAGCTTCCATCTTCGCTTAGTATAAGCAGAGCGTTTGGTGTCTCGCAGAATTGCACAATCAGCGATCCAACAACAGGATTAGACTCGATACTCCAGATTCTTTTCTCAACATCCAGAACGATCATCGGACTTTCTTCGCTTATCGGTGAATCTCCTGCCATGTAGTATTTGTTGTCAAGACAACCACCGACAACATTGCGGTACGATATCTTAGCGAGGTTTTCACCAATATCTTCCGGGACGGAACCATCGTACCGGCAAACACTACCGTGCGTTTTGTAGTAGATTGCATTATCCACGACAGTTAAGCTTTTACTGCATCCGTCTTCCACACCACGGCATTTGATGCTCTGCAAACGGTACTGTGACGGATACGATCCGTGTATCTCTATAAGACAATCTTCTTTGAAGAAAACGGGTACACCCCGGTACGCAATTGCTCCGGTGAATTTCCCGTCCGCACCGACAGAAACGGCATAACTATCTGTAGATATCCCTTGGTAGGATCTCCAATTTGTGGGGTCACCCAGCTTTGAAGCATAGATCTCGTTAATATATTTTCCGCCAGCATATCCATACCGACATCCCCAAAGTCTATTTCCTGATTCGATAACAAAGTCCATATCTGGCATAACTCGTTCTGCGGTCATCTGCGTTTCGATGTCGATGGATGCCGCACCAATTACACCCCGAAATACAATGCCGTCCTCTATCGTATTCTCGACATACCAGTCGCCAAACAGATTATCCTGATCAACTCTGCCAATACCTTGGATTATGTCCTCCGGTAAGTTGTAGCTTCCAATACTAACATGGATGCTGTCGCCTTTTGAGAATCCGTGATTGACTCCAGGTGCCTCGAACAGAACATAACTTGTAGTCATCGGCTCCCACGCTTGAGCGGACGAAGACCACCTCTTGATCGTGTTCCCATCCAGCCACATATCACCGGGATTCGGGTTTGTCGGTTCTTGCGTGGGGACATCACTTGTTGCGAATTTGTTTCCGTCCAAATCACATAAACTAAGGGATATATCACCGCTATACCTGAATACCGAATCAATATCCTTCAAACCTGGGTCAGTTTTGGACATGATATCACTAATTTCGATGTACTTCTTGTCGGGAAGTATTACGATCTTGCCACCCATAGTGATTACTTTTCTGTCGCTTTTAACATCAAGGGTCACTCTCTTGACTGCTTTACCTACGGGGAAGCGGATCTCGTGACTATCTTCCAACGCTGCGATATATCCATAAGAGTCATCAAAAGGGAAGATGCACAGTATCCGTTCATTGTCTTCCAATGCAGGGACAACTTCTTTCCATCTTTCCTTGCGTGTAGAAATAAGAGGATAACTGTCGGATGACATATTGATCATGTCGTACCATTCACCGTCTGCAATCTTCTCCTGATGGTTATATCCTTTGAACACATCAACGATTTTTGTACTTTTCGGCACATCGGTCATATAAGGGAGCTTCATGTCGTCACCGCCTATCTGAATGCCGTCTTGCCGGTGGGATGATTCCGGTGGTAGTCGTTGCCAAAAGCCTGGGAAATAGCCGAGAATGCCGCCGCAGCATTGTTGTAACGGGTATACTCCCCGTTGTAGTAGTGGATCTTACTCTCCAGCCACAGTACATACATATCGCCATAAGGCTCAGGTACCAGTAGCTCCGTATTATCTTCCGTATCTTCTGTGTATCCCGGGAATGGCTCTTTTACTCCATGGGTAGCCAGCACCGTCCGGTGGATCATGCCGTCCATCTCGGACAGCCACTTTATCTTATCGCCTTTCGTATAGGCGTTATTCACTAACTCATCGACCCTGCGGATCGCTTCCAAAAGCTTCATATCGTCACCTCACATATTAAAAAAGAGGGAGGCCGTTATAAAATTATCGGGCCTCCCTCGTTATTACTTCGCCATCAGGCGATCCTTGCTGCTACCCTCGGTCTGTTCAGCACGCATGGAGCGGTTATATTCTGCCGCTACAAAGTCCGGCACATGGCTTTCCTTGCCACGGGGCAGAAGATAGTTTACACCGTTGACACTGATGAACAGATTGGGATCATCGTTGGATGCGCCTCTGGGTACGAAAAGCTTTACTCGCTTTTCCTTTTCAGTTACATTTTCCATAATTTCCTCCATTTATTGGTGGGAGGGGATTACCCCTCCCGTTTTTACTCTGCCGTTTTTACTCTGCATCGAGATAATCGGGGTCGTAATTGGCTGCATCGGTAGCGGAGAAGCTGGATGCAGTGAACATGGTGATCATGCGTTCGGGATAAAGGATGGTAGCACCGTTAGTCTCCAGCTTGTAACCAATGGTGGAGAACTGGTTCAGGGGGCCGCCTACCTGACTCTTGTCCTTTACGATCATCTCAAGCGCACCGCCCTCGGGATCGATGATACCGAAAGCATCCTTGCCGAACATATAGGTGGCATAGGTCTTGCCAGCACCATTCTTGTAGTCACCGTCCAGAACGGGGGCAAAGGGAGATTCGATGAAGCGGCAGCCGTGCAGCTCACCGATCTCACCGTTAAAGATCTCGGTGACAGCGGCATACTTGTGAGCCTCGATCCATTCGGTGCTCTTCCGCAGATCATAGGCAACGCTGGGATGGATTACAGCAACATACTTGCCGTTAATGCGAGGCGCCTTGTCCTTCTTCATCTTGGTAACAGCCTTTGCAACCAGGTCGGGAGTCATGACATCGCTGTCGGTCAGGGCAGATGCTGCGGTCTTAGCACCGGCATACATGACATTGGTGTTCTTCAGCAGAGCATCACGGATCAGGGTTTCCTGAGTCTCGGATGCGGATGCGCCCATTTCCTCGGTAGCACCCAAGATGACGGGGTCGTAGGCATGAGTTTCCAGCTGATCGGAAACGGCAACATAAGTGCCGTACTGGTTAATAGAGCCGGTCTTCACGGATACACCAAAGTGCTGACCATCAGGGATGACAGCTTCCTTCAGCTTGTCGGCCTTTGCGAAAGTGTTGAACTTTCTCCACTCAACGGTCTTACCGTTGCCTCTGGGCAGGGGCTGCTTCTTCGCGAACTGAGCGTAGTACATCTCCACACGGGCATTCTCCAGAAGCTCGGTGTCGTAGTAGGTCTTCAGCTCGGGAGCCATGGCATCGGTGGTGGTAGCTGCGCCGGTGTAGGCGTTGACGGTGCCGGTGGTGGTGTTGACCACATTGCCGGCCTCTGCAAACAACTGCAGAAGCATATAAATCATATTCATTATTTTTTCTCCTTATCGTTTGTAATTATTTGTGGTAAGGAGAAAAGCGGCCACTAAAACTGGCCGGGGTAGAGCTTCTCTCCTCTGGCTTCAGCAAGGCGGATTCTATCCCGCATTGCCTGTCTCTGTTGGGGACTGGCAGTTCGCCAGTCGATGGTCGTCACAGAAGGCGCTGCCGAGTTACTGCCGTTTTCTGCCGGGCGCATTGTCCCGGAGCGGATCGCATTGGCCATGTTCTTCCGGGCATCCTCTGTGGCCGCCCGCATAGCCGCTTGCGCAATCTCTTCCCGATGAACGAAGTTGTACGCGTCTTCGACAGAAAAAGCCACACCAGGAGCAGTCAGCTTGACGAAAGCAGGGTTCTCCAGCTCTTTGTCCAGATCAAAACCCGGGCACTTTTGTGCAAAGGTCTCCGCCTGTCTGCGAATACCGGCATAGTGGATCTGCAGTGCCTGATCCTGGCTGTCTGCAGCTTCCTCCCGTGACCGTCTGGCCTGTGCGATCTCGCCCATGTCCATCTTGCGGACTTCTTCCGGTGCGATTCCCAGCTCATTCGCCCTGTCGCCGTAGCGGCTGGTATCGCCCTGGATCATCTCGGCAAGCTTTCCATAGTCGGGGTTCTTCACATCCAGACCGTAGTGGACCAACAGCTCATCAAGAGCAGGTGAGAGTGTCGCCATAGCAGCATCGGAACCACGATACTTTTTGACGCGCTCCTGCATCATCTTCTGCATCTGCTGGCTGTACTCCGGGTCAGCCTTGATCTCGTCCCAGGTCATGCGACGGGGGTTGTCAGCCTCCGGAGGGGTCTTGGCAGCGTCGTCCTGCACTGTAGGCTCCTGCTTCTGCTCAGTCACCTGCTCAGCTTCAGCAGGCTTCTGTTCGGCAGCAACCTTGTACGACCGATTCTTTCGGATCTTACTTTCGGGAACACCCAATTCCCGTAACCGCTGATGCCCGGCGGCAGCATCTGTTACGCCCGTATCGGAAGCTGCGCCGCTGTCGCTTCCGGCGGCACTACCCTCGCCACCGTCTGCAAACAGCTGTAACAGCCACCATTTGTTGTGAGTCATGGAATAACCTCCAATAAAATGTGCCGCTTGTGGGGCGGCCAGTCCCTATATAAAACCAAAAGGCTTATATACTATTCGTATACTTGGTACCGGATATTTTCCGGGTACAGCCGGCTCAGTGTCTCAAAGCCGTGGCAGACAGTCTCATAAACAAGCGAGACTACACCACGCATCTTTCTAACCGGCACGCAGGACACCTCTGCAGTGCCGTGCTCCAGCCGGACAGTGTGGTCTTTCACTGCCCCGGATTCCGCAAGGCCGCCTACATTCGCCACCATAGTCAGCACCAATCCAGATACAGCAGCACAAACTAAATCGTGCCCGATCTCCCCGGTCTTGGCGTGACCTCTCACGGTGATGCCGTTATATTTTCGGTGATAGCTGACCTCTATCATGTCGCCACCACCTTACTGCCGCTAGGCTGTGATGCCTCCTGGGATCGCTCTCTGGCATTCCTCACAATGCCGTGCTCACCCTTCTTCATGCCGCCAAGGCTGTCACTCTGTGTCAACGAAACCTGCCCACCGCTGTGCGCAGGGGGCTGAATGCCCATCATCGTCATGTCCTGATATACCCTCATCTGCAATTCAGGCGGCCCGATCTCCCTCAGGATCTGCATATACTCCATCAGCTTCTGCGCCATCGTGCCGTTGGCTGCGATCTTCTGCGAGATCTCGTCCTTTCCGTCAAAATCCATCATGCCAAGGCAGAGCAGTGCCTGGTCTGTGATTTGGGGATTAAAAAACCCCAGTTTGAAAAACTGGAGTGCAAGCTCATTCTGACTTACCTTCGTATAAACATTTCTCTTTTGGGCAGATACCTTGATATCAAATACCGGCAGCCGATATCCGGGCACGATACCCATCTGCTGTTGGGTTACTAGGTTTTGATTGGTGTAAGTGATGTACTTCTCCATGCCGTACTCACCCAGCACCCGGAATTGCCGGGGCATATCGTAGAACTGACGGATCAGCTCAATGGTCAGCTCCACCAGTTGGGAGTACGCCCGGTAGGAAGCCATGGTGGCATCCCGGCTGCCCTTGCCTGCCGCCTCCTGCAGTGCCGCAATGGCAGAGGCGGCAGTGACACCGGAGGTAGCTGTGCCGGTGCTGGATTCGGTGTTGCCGCTGGTCTGCCGCAGCTCATCGATGGTCCGGTCCAGCATGGCGATATAGTTGCCGTCCAGGCTGTTATGCTCAATTTTCCGCAGAGTCGCTTCGTCTACATTGCCGCTGACCTTTACCAGTGCCTGCTCCAGATCCAGAAACTGCTCCTCGTTTACATTGCCGTCCACACGGGAGAAGTACCGGGGAACAGCACCTACCCTTGCGTTTTTCACAAATGCGGTTTTGAGCAGATCGATCTCTGTTTGGGGATTGCGGCACAGATCCACGAAGCCGTAGCCGCAGGGACTGCCCTCGATGGGATAAAGGATATCAAACACATAGGGATATCTTCCGTGGTCATACAAGCCAGCCTCAGCCGGTGAAGGCTTAGGATTGCCCATCGTATCCACCGCAGGATTGGTGTCGTTTTCTGTTGCGTACAGCACCACACCGTCCACGTACTTGCAGTAGTGCAGGACCGTCTTCCCGTTGACGTTCTTCTTGTAGTACACATCAATGACGGTAGCCTTATCGCTGTCGTTCACAGTGTCGTCATAGGCAAATTTGGTGCTGACAAAGGTGCTTGTCGCCAGCTTCTGTCCCACGCCCGGGCACATCTGCTCCAGGACTTTCTTGTCGTAAAGCTCCGTATGGAATAGGTAACGGCTCTTCTGAATGTCCGTGACACCAGGCTCCCAGTAGAGATTGAGCAGATTTACACGCTCGATCCCGATGTCACCCAGACCGTTCAGCTTCTTACTGTCCCAGAAGATCTTATAGACACCGGTGCCGGTTTTCAGCTTCTGCCAGATCACATCGGAATAGGTCTGCTCGAAATGGTTCTGTTCCAGCACGCAGGGAACAATAGCAGATAGGGTCTGTGCCTCTGCCTTATCCGCTTCCTCCCGGGGCAGGATGTTGGGCTCTGGATAGGCTTCAATGGCATCTGCGTGCTTGCTGACGATCACATTGTGAAGCCATCCGCTCTTGCTGGAGAAGCCTTCCTCCCGTGTCGCCCCGGATTGTTTCTCTTCTTGGGTATTTCTCAGCTTCCACCAGTTTTCACTGGATATGATCCGGCTCTCCGTGTAAGCCTTCCCTGCCCGGTACCGCTGTAAGGTCTCGTTAAACTCCTTGACCTGCATTTCCCCGACCGGGAGCACAACCGGCATCTCCTGCGTAACATTGTCGTTCATAATCTCACCTCTTGAATTGATCCAGCGGATCACTTAATATCTTCCGCTGCGGCACCTCTCTGAGAGGTGCTATCGGACGGGACATACACATGTAACGCCACTCATCGGCAATGTGGTCCTCACCGTCCGTGTCCAGATCCTCCGGCTTGTGGTCGTCGTAGACCAGCAGGGGGATCGTTCTTATAAAGCCTTTGCAATTTTCAAAAATATAGCACCGGGCATAGCCGTTGCTGTCAAACTGTAACCGGTAGTGACACTGCATCCACCCTGCGATGCGTTCATGGTCTCCGGGGGTAAAATATACCCCGTAACGGATGCCGGTATCGGCAATGCTCTCACCCCGGGACACATCCCAGATGGCCGGGTCTGCAATGCCCAATATCTGCCGTCCTCTGAGCCACGGATGCTCCCGTTCGATCCGTGCGATCTCTGAAAACTGCTTGTCCGGTGTCCATTTGAGTCCCTCATTGGGAGTATCGGTGCAACCGTACAGCTCCATGATCCTATAAATCGTTCCGTCATGATCCACCGCCCACCAGGCACAGGAAAAGGGTTTGGCATAACCGAAATCATAGCTTCTGTATACCGTCCAGCTTCGTCTGTCACCGGTAGCCATATCCAGCGGCTCGATCACATGTGTCCACCGTCCCTGCTGACGGGCCTGCTCCGGTGTCAGTCCATGGGCGGCACATTGTTCCGGATCGGGCTCTATGCGGAAGTCCTCAAAAAACTGACCTTCAAAAATATCCCACCGACCATATAGCCACGCCTCACGCAACTTAGGCGGCAGCGCTTCCAGCTGCTGGATGTAATCCGGGTTTGCCTCCATCAGAGCTTTGTTGTCGGTGGCCAAAGACTGGATGAATATGTACTCTTCCGGATTCTCTCCGGCCTCGTATTTCTTGTCGATGAAGAGCCGCTTAAAATATCCATGGCTGGCTCCACCGGGATTGCAGGTGTAATAGATCCGCTTTGGAAAGTTATTGACACCACGCAGGCAAGCCGTGATCTTCTTGATCCAGAGCTCCTGCAGCTGCGTGGCTTCATCCAGAAAGATCACATCAAACTCAGCGCCCTGATACTGGTCTAGGTCCTTGTCGTTATTACAGTAGCCGAATTTAATCGTGCTGCCGTTGGCGAAGGTAAATACTTTCTCAGTTTTGTTGTACACCGCGATTCCGTGCAGCTCGTCCCGAAGCGTGTTGATATGGTTATTCACAAGCTCCGGGAAGGTACGGCGGACGATCAGTATCTTAATCCCGTTATAGGTAGATGCCAGGATCTTTGCTTTCGTCCGGACAGACCAGCTTTTGCCTCCTCCACGGGCACCGCCAAAGCCAACGTGCTTCTTTTCCGCAGAGAGGAATATATACTGCTTATCGCTCAACCGGCTCAAATCGATAATACTCATGACCTAAACTCCTCTGGCAATCCCTCCACAGTGATCTTGGGTGCATCTCCGGGGGATGTCTC
>UZAT01136665.1_pt1 | contig 13434 bp, 22 predicted proteins | sample 2160861 | NCBI WGS metagenome assembly UZAT01 (sample SAMEA5138306, study PRJEB28736) | viral metagenome | reverse complement strand
GGATATGACCAGTTCATCATTAAGGGTCTGCTTCTTGGATTTGATCCCAAAGCAATCAACGATTTCATCATCGTAGAAGGTCGAAAAGGTTTTGAATTTTCGAAATCGTTCAACAAAATCACCTTGAACGTCTACGATGTAATGCCGAACATCCCGGTCAGTCTGAAGGTTCTGGAGGGATTCATGGGTAACGATATCCATGAGACCTCAGTACCCTTCGATATTGACCGAAAGCTGACTCAAACAGAGTTGGACGAGACTATCAAGTACTGTCGCTTCGACGTTATGAACACTATCGAAGTGTTTTGTCGCAGGAAGGTTGAGTTTGATAGTAAGTTTGACCTTATCAAGTTCTTCCAACTTCCTCTTGAGAATCTGGTAAAGAGCCAAGCACAGTTGGCTGCCGTCATTCTTGACGCAAAACGAGCCAACTTCAAGGATGATTGGGATATCCGAGTCCCGGATAATGCAATTCTCGGTAAGTATCAGGCAGTTGCAGACTGGTTCTTGGACAAGCGTAATCACCACGAAGACGCTGAACTCAAGATCAACATTGCTGGACTGGAACATACAATCGCTTGGGGTGGTGTGCATGCTGGTATTTCCAAAGCGATTATTGTCTGCGACGGTGACGAATCAATGTTCGACGCAGACGTTGGTCAGCTTTATCCGAACATTATGCGTCAGTACAAGTTAATTTCCAGAGCTTCCAGAAAGCCAGAGATGCTTGACTACATGCTGGATACCAGTATGAGACTCAAGGCCGAGGGTAAGAAAAAGGAACGTGAACCTTGGAAACGTCAGTGTAACATCATCTACGGTGCAATGGGCGACAAGTTCAATCCTCTGTATGATCCGCTCCACAGAACTTTGGTTTGCGTGTACGGTCAGGTCTTCTTGATTGACTTGATCGAGAAGATTGAGGATATCGTAACACTCATTAACTCCAACACAGACGGTATCTTCTTCAAGGTTAAGACTGAGGATGTTCCTGAGTTGAAGCGAAGAGTTTCCGAGTGGGAAAAGCGTACCAGACTTGGTATGGAGTATGACGAATTTGTTAAGTTCGTTTCCAAAGATGTTAACAACTATGTTGCAGTGAGACCGAATGGAAAGTACCATGCCAAGGGTGCGTACGTCAAGGAACTTAACGATCTTGACTATGATCTCCCCATCGTGAACGAGGCGGTTAAGAACTACATTCTCTTTGGAAAGCCTGTTGACGAGACAATCTATACTTGCACCGACTTTCGTTCTTTCCAGAAGATTGTGAAGCTCTCCAGCAAGTATAAATGGGTTGAACATGAGCAAGGACATGCATTGGTAGGTTACAAGAAACGTGGTGCTGCCATTTACGGTTATCGAACTACGGTAAAGTATGATAACAAAGCTTACCGAGTATTCGCTTCCAAAGATAAGAATGACGGTCGATTGCTTAAATGTGACGGCGTTCGTAATCCTGCCAAGTTTGGAAACACTCCTGACAACTGTTTTGTTTATAATGGCGACGTGAAGAACATGCCAATCCATCCTAAACTTGACCGGGAATGGTATGTGGATCTGGCAATGAAAAGACTTGAAGACTTCGGGGTGATATAAGATGTGTGATTTGTACAGAGGATATATTCCTCTCAATGGTAAAGCGGCTGCTATGCCGTTTAAGAATAAACGTGACGATGAATTGTACACAATCGATCAGGTTCGTCACATCCAAGGATACGCTGGTGTACTTGCTCAGGACACCATCCTGATTGACGTTGATGAAACTGAACCCGCTGAACGTCTTCTCAAGATCGTTCGTGAAAAGCAGTTGAAGTGTCGCGTATACCAGACTACGAGAGGTTGCCACTTCCTGTTCAAGAATTGTGGAAGAGTTGAGTCCAATAAGACTCACACCATGTTGGCTCTCGGTCTGGAAGCTGATATCAAGCTTGGAAGTCGTGCATCTTATGAAGCTCTGAAGGTTGATGGAACTCCTAGACCGCTTCTCTACGATGCTGGTACTTATGAGGTCGTTCCCAAGTGGCTTGTACCGATCAATACCAGAATCCATGTGTATGATCTTGGTGAGGCTGACGGTCGGAATACCGCGCTGTTCAGTTACATTCTCCCGCTCCAAGCTGCCGGGTTGAGCGTTGACGAATGTAAAGAAACTCTGAATCTCATTAACGACTACATCTTCAAGGTTCGATTGGACGAGCATGAGATGGCTACCATTACCAGAGATGCTAGTTTTGAGAAACAGACGTTCTTCAACGAAAAAGGAAAGTTTGAGTTTGACAGATTCGCTCACTGGTTGGTAGACACCTACTCCATCGTCAAGATCGACGGAAGACTTCACATCTACCAAGATGGTATTTACGTTCCCGACGAGAGTATCATCGAGTCTGCAATGATTGGTGAGATTCGAAAGCTCTCTGATGCCCAGCGAAAAGAGGTCTTGAAGTATCTGAATATTCTGGTTCTTCAGAATACTAAGCGATCTGACGCACGATATATTGCGTTCAACAACGGCATCTACGACATCTTTTCTGACGAACTTCTGGATTTCAATCCCAATTTCGTCATTACCAACAAGATTCCGTTTAACTACAATCCTAAAGCGGAATCGGATGTGGTTAACAAAACTCTGAATAAGCTGGCTTGTAATGATCCAGAGGTCAGAGCTTTGCTGGAAGAGATGGTCGGTTACTGCTTCTACACCAGAAACGAACTTGGTAAAGCGTTCATCCTGATCGGTGACAAATCGAACGGTAAATCCACGTTCCTTGACATGATTACAACTGCTCTTGGAACTGTAAATGTATCTTCTCTGGATATGAATGAACTGGATGAAAATTTCAAGACCGCTGAACTATTCGGTAAGCTTGCCAACATTGGTGATGATATCGGTGACGAGTTCATTCCAAACTCAGCTATCTTTAAGAAGTTGGTAACTGGTAACCGACTCAATGTGCATCGTAAGTTCGGACAACCGTTTGACTTCAACAACTATTCCAAGCTTCTGTTCTCGGCTAATAACCTTCCGAGAATCAAAGACAAAACTGGAGCGGTACAGCGTCGATTGGTTATCATTCCTTTCCACGCTACCTTCAGTAAGAAAGACCCTGACTACGATCCGTTTATCCGCTACAAACTGGTTGAACCTCAGAACATGGAATATCTCATTAAGTGCGGTGTTGAAGGTCTGAAGCGAGTTCTGGAGAATCAGGCGTTTTCAGAGTGCGCACAGGTCAACAAGGAACTGCGAGATTACGAAGCCGTTAACAATCCGATCACTGTATTTCTGGACGAACTGGAAGAGGAAGACGTTGTTAATGAATCTACTCGCGACGTTTACTCCAAGTACCAGCAGTTTTGTTTGGCCGACAATCTCAATCCTATGGGACTTGGTGAGTTTTCCAAGGCTGTGAAGAAGAAGTTTAACGTGGATATTGCTGATAGACGGATTGATGGTAAGAGACTGAGAATTTTTGTGCAATCGTAAGGAGGGAACATCATGTGTAAACCTAACGTGGACGCGAATGCTCTCGTGCGAAAGTATGAAAAGCTGATTTATTCAGTGATCGCCAAGAAGTTGCCAACCTATATTGGTGATGATGACTTGGCTCAAGTCGGTAGAATCGAACTCTGGAGATGTGCTAAGAAGTACGACCCCGACAAGGGTAAGTTCTCCACATACGCTTATCGAGCGATTTACCACAAGATGCTGAACGAACTCAAGCGCCGTAAAACCGAGGTATCTTTGAACACAATCGTCACCGAAGAAGAGGTCGAACTCCAAGAACTGATTCCAGACCTGAAACAGAGTTTGGAAGGAGTTGAGCTTAGATTTGAGCTAGAAGACTTCTACAAGACCTTGACTCCCCGGAGACAGGAAGTCTTGAAACGCAAGGCCAACGGTCAGACTCGTAAAGAAATCGCACACTCAATGGGTGTATCGCAGGACATTGTTGACCGTGAAATGAAAAACATCAAGAACCAGTGGAAGGAGTTCCACAACAACGTAGAGGAGGAAGAAGAATGAGAGTAGAAGAGTGGCTTGGTGCGGAGAATACGCTTGGAATCGATATCTGGAAGCGTAAGTACCAACACAACAATGAGTCGTTTGACGATTGGCTCATCCGAGTATCAGGAGGAAATACCGAGGTTAAGCGGTTGATCGTCGAGAAGAAGTTTTTGTTTGGCGGTCGTATTCTGGCTAGTAGAGGTCTGAATACAGAGGATTCGAAGGTCACCTATTCCAACTGTTATGTTATTGAGCCGCCCGAGGATAATCTGGAATCTATCTTTGAATGTGCCAAGAAGCTTGCCAGAACGTACAGCTATGGCGGTGGCTGTGGTATTGATATCTCCAAGCTGTCACCTCGTGGTGCGAAGGTCAGAAACGCTGCCAAGGAAAGCTCTGGAGCGGTGTCCTTCATGGATCTGTATTCGCTGGTGACCGGGCTGATTTCTCAGAATGGTAGACGTGGTGCGCTGATGCTGTCCATTAACTGTGACCATCCTGACATTGAAGAGTTCATTGACATCAAAAAGGACTTGGATCGAGTTACCAAGGCTAACATCTCGGTTAAGGTTTCTGACGATTTCATGAGAGCGGTTGTGGAGGACGAGCTTTGGACGGTTGACTTTGAACGTAAAGAAACTGGAGAGTATTTCCACAAGACTGTTAAGGCCAGAGACCTCATGAAGCGTCTTGCCTACAACAACTGGGAGATGGGTGAGCCGGGTATCCTGTACTGGGACAACATTTGCTATAAGAATCTGCTCAGTGAATTTGAGAACTTTGAGTACGCTGGTGTCAATCCTTGTGCTGAAGAACCGCTTCCTGCTGGTGGATCTTGTCTGCTGGGTAGTATGAATCTTGCAGAGTATGTGGTTGACGGTGAGTTTGATTATAAGTCGTTCCGTGAGGATGTATTCCAAGCCACACTTGCGCTGAATCGTGTTCTGGATGAAGGTCTGGAACTGCATCCGCTTCAGGAACAGCGTGACAGTGTTCGTGACTGGAGACAGATTGGTCTCGGTGTGATGGGCATTGCCGACATGCTGATTAAAATGGGGATCAAGTATGGTTCTCAGGAAGCGGTTGAACTGTGTGAGGATATCGCAGAAGAGATGCTGAACTGGGCATTGCTGGCTTCCAACACACTTGCTGTCCGGAATGGTCAGAGCTTTCCGATGTATGATTACGAGAAGCTGAGTGAGTCTCCGTTTTATCTCGACAACGTGTGGGACGAGGTTAAGAGTGCGATCAAGGTTGGTGGTCTTTATAACAGCCAGCTTTTGACTATTGCTCCGACCGGGACGCTTTCCACAATGCTTGGTATCTCTGGTGGCATTGAACCGATTTTTGCCAACTATTATGAGCGAAAGACCGAATCTTTGCATGGTAAGGACGTGTACTACAAGGTCTATACTCCTATTGTTGAAAAGTACATGAAGGAACATGCTCTCACTGACGATAGCCAGCTTCCTGAGTATTTCGTGACTTCCAAGGATATTCAGCCGATCAATCGGATCAAGATGCAAGGTGCTTGGCAACAGTACATCGACGCTTCGATCTCTTCCACCATTAACCTTCCTGAGTCCACCACTCCCGAAGAGGTTATGGAGATTTACATTGAGGCTTGGAAAGCTGGTCTGAAGGGTCTCACGGTCTTTAGAGACGGCTGTAAACGTGCTGCCATCCTTTCTACCGACTCCCACAAGGACGAGCCTGTAGAGGATTCTACGCTCCCTAGAGGGCATGTGGTGGAAACGTCTGACAAGCTTGTAGGCAAGAAACGGAAGCTGATTACGGGCTGTGGTTCGCTCCATGTGACTGCATTCTTCGATCCTAAGACTGGCGACCTGATGGAAACCTATCTTTCCAAGGGTTCTACTGGAGGCTGTGCCAACAGTCTGACCGGGCTGAGTCGCATGATTTCACTGGCTGCCAGAGCGGGAGTTAACATCCAGAACATTGTGGATCAGCTTGATAGCTCTGGAGCATGTCCGTCCTATGCAGTTCGTAGAGCCACAAAGGGTGATACTTCCAAGGGTAGTTGCTGTCCGATGGCGGTTGGTAACGCGCTGATTGAGATGTGGAAGGAAGTTCAGACTGAAACCCACACTTTTTCCAAGGAAGTTTGTGAGGAAACTCACACTTCTTCCAAAGAAAAATGTCCTCAGTGTAACGAACCGCTTGTAAATGAGGGTGGCTGTACAAGCTGTAAGGCTTGCGGTTGGTCAAAGTGCGATCTTTAAGGAGGAGAATATTGTGGAAGATAGACAAATGACATTTGAAGACTTTGGTGTGGAGATTCCAAAGACTGAACACGATGCAGTACATAATCCCAACCACTATACGCAAGGTAATATTTCGTGCCTCGAAGCTATGGTGGAGGCGTTTGGCATTGAGTTTGTACAGCATTTTTGTATCGGTAGCGCATTCAAGTATATTTGGCGTTTCCTGTATAAGAACGGCGCGGAGGACGTAGAGAAAGCCGCTAATTATCTGAACATTTGGACTGAGCTTGAAAGGAGACGGGTACATGAGGAAGTTTGCAAGCTGTAGTAGTTATGAGGGAGTTGAGCTTCCCAAGCGATCCACGGTTGGTAGTGCTGGATACGATTTCCACGCTCCCTACGATTTTGAGATTCCTGCTGGTGAGTCGCTGATGGTATGGACTCAGGTCAAGTGCTATATGGAGGCTGGGGATGTCCTGCTCCTGATGCCTAGATCCAGTATGGGCAGATATGGTATTCGTTTTTCCAACACTATCGGAGTTATTGACGAGACCTATGTGGACAATCCGACCAATGAGGGTGAGATTGCGCTGCCGTTTGTTAACACTGGTAACGCCACTTGGAGCGTGAAGAAGGGTGACAGGATTGCACAGGGTATCTTTACCAAGTATCTGGTAACGGATGACGATAACGTAACGACCGAACGAACTGGTGGATTTGGCTCAACTGGTCGGTAACTTTACACTAAGTTAATCTAAAGTCAACCAAACCTTGCTTTTACCAGAATACCCCTAGGCGTATAATAGTGTCACAAGGTTGAGGGAAACGCGCCAGTTACCCACCTGATGATCGGCCCGGAGCGGTTTGAACTCGTCCCGACGGCGTTTCCCAAGACCTTGACCAAGATTTTAGAGGAGGAATAACATCATGAAGAACCTCATCCTGAATCCCAACCAGAAGGTCGTTATCACGTTCGACAACAACGAAATCCTCGCTCGTATCTATGAGAATAACAAGGTTATCGCCAAGGGTATTGCCTACTGTAGTCCTGATGACGAGTTTGACCTCGTTCTCGGTTCTACGCTGGCTATGACTCGCGCTGTGGAAGAGCTTGACCACAAGAATCAGAAATGGGTTAAGGTTACCCGTCATCCTATGCCCGGTGACTACGTTCGCGTCATCTATCCTCTGTTCAGCTTTGACCGAAAAGGTGATGTGATGAAGGTTAGCGGCATTGAGAACGCACGACTTTGCGTTAAGGCAGCGCATCATCCCAACGTTGAGGCCATGGCGAATGTTGGTGGAGACTATCTGTGGCACTACTACCGCTGTAATGTTGAAGTGGTCGAACCCGCTCCCAAGGAGCCTAAGTTCCGTAAGATTACTCGACTTCCCAAGGATGGTGATTATGCCAAGATCATTCATTCTGTCTATGATTTCGATGATCCCGACACTTTCCTTCCGATTCGGGGTGTAGTTAACGGGTTCCACAGTAATGTCGGATTCTACGTTCTCAACAAAGAGCATCCGGGTGCTATGAAGTTTGACCGAGAGCATCCTCCCGTTGAATGGAGTCCTGATCAGGCGTGGTACTATAACTGCAACTGGAACACTATCGAATTTTACGAAAAGGTATAAGGAGGAATTGACATGAGCGATAAGCGATTCGAAACCTACGAAGTGACCAAGCAGAGCAGACCTCCCACCGAGAACTGCTCTACTTGCGAACACTATTACACGGGAGCGTGTGATGGTCTGAGAGGCTGGTGTAAGTCCTACAAGCAGTACCGAGCCAAGACTCTTGAAGAACTTATCAAGGTTGCCATTGGAACTACAGTATTGATTGGCGGTGTAATCCTACTCTCAGTACTTGGTATTATCGTTATTCTGATCTGATAGAGGAGATGAACTAGATGATTAGACTCGAAGGTGGCTATGCCATTGAAGTTGACTCTATGTCCTATAACCTTGGTATTCCCAAGATGGTCAAGTCGGTTAACAAGAAGACTGGAGAGGAAACTGAGAAGGAAGTGCTTACTGAATGTAAGTACTACTCCACGCTGGATAACGCACTGCTAGGTTACTGGAAGGTTATGAGACGCAAGAGTCTGTTTAACTTTGAGGGCAGTCTCCAAGATGCGCTGAAGCGAATCGAGAAGGAGGATGCTCAGATTCGCAAGCTGATCGAGAAGGTCAAGGAGGGCTACAATGAAAACGATTGAAGACCTTAACCGGGAACTGGTTGAGAAGTTGAGTCTTGCAGAGTACGTCGATCTGTTTTGTGCAATGTTGAGAACTTTGAGTGATAGAGGTGCTTATTATGCTTACAATCGAGAACACTGAAGCATTTGGTTGGGAAGCGGCTATTCGTGGGGCTAGAAACCCCATGAATAGTTGGGAGAAGAGTGATAGTAAGTGGGACGGTTACGGTGATGCTGACGGATATTCCGTGGGTAATGCTGACTTGAGACTTATGAAAAACCTTGCGGACGCTGGCTCTGACCACGGTAAATGTCTGCGTTTCATTAACGTAACTGTTGATATAACCGCTCCGCTGTACTGGTGGAAGGAATTTAAGACATACAGGGTCGGTAGAAAGTTCCTCGACGATGGAGACGAGATTTTAGACCCCGAAGAGTTTGAGATGTTTGTTGAAACAAACTCTTGCTCAACTATGCACAAGATTCATTCCAAAGAGTTTACGATGGACGATTTTAGTCACGAACACTTAGAGACGATTGATGATTGTTACATCAACTTTGACGGTGTTCTGGACTTTGTGGTGGACGCTCTCAACACCGCGAGGGAACGTTATATCGAAACCAAAGATAAGCGTTATTGGTGGCAGATGATCCAGTTGCTCCCGTCTTCTTATAACCAGAAACGCACTGTCCAGCTTAACTATCATACACTTAGACGGATGTATTACGCCAGAAAACATCATAAGTTAGACGAGTGGATTACGTTCTGCGACTGGATCAAGACCTTGCCGTATGCCAAGGAGCTTATTATTGGGGAGGAATGAAGATGAAGGACGAACTTGTAGAAACTGTTCGTGTTGAAATGATCGACTACTTCTTCGAAGGTAAGTATATCGAAACCAACCTTCCAGAACATATCATGGATCGATTGGCTGGTCTGGCTATCAGTTACAAGATTCTTTCCAAGGATAGAGTGACCAAAGCTGCCAAGGAACAAAGGTCGTTCTTCAACGGTGTTCTGTATGGTCTGGAGATGGCAGGAAAGATCCCTCCTGCTACCCAAGAAGTACTGTATACATTCTTCATGGAAGACTAAAGCAACATATACCCGGTCGAGAGGCTGGGTATTTTTACATAAAGTTTACCAAATCTACACCAAACCTTGATATTAGTGACTCTCCCAAACTGTTATAATACAGGTACAAGGTTGAGAGAAACCAACCAACAACAAGGAGGAACGGATCATGGTCGTATCTGTCGTATTCAATCACAAGCTGGGTGGCAAAGAATATCACTATCTTCTGGATAATTACGAGTGTAAGCCGATGGACGATGTGCTGGTTCCTGTGGGGGAATACGGTCACATCGAGGTGGCTACCGTTGTTGCGATGTGGAGTCCGAGTGTTAATTGCAGGTATAGCTCTTTCTCTCTGAATGAGATGAAGCGTGTGATCGCTCCTGCTGACCGTGACGAACTTACGCGGATGGAAGAAGAAGAGATCAAGCAGATTAAAGAGAGGTACGATAAGTTACTCTCGAAGATCAAGTGACAAACGGAGGGTTTCCAACAATGATTCATCTGTTTCGTTGGGCGGTTATGATCTTCGTCGTGTGGTTTTTCAGAAAGCTCTGGTACTATGTCCCGGTCTATAGGGCGCGTAACAAAGCGGACAGGAGGGAGGTGTGGTAAATGGCTAACAAACGAGCGTTTTACGTAGATCCGTACTACAAGCCAACAAGAACCTACACCACCTTCTGTAACGAGCCACAAGCTCTGGTAAACATCTGCTTGACGTGTCCGCTGCCGAAGTGCAGACCCGATTCCTGCAAGCGGTACGAGACTGCCAAGCTGAGACTTCAGTTTAAGGTGTTCCCGCTCGTCGATGTGGAGGTGGTACAAATTGCTACCAGTAGTAGCAAATGTGAGAAATGTGAGCGGTGTGAGTTTGGTAATGATGTTGGTGGTAAGGTGTTTTGTCCGTTGGTTAAGTGTGTGAAGGAGGACTGTAAATGAGATTTTTCTATGGTGTAATTGCAATGGGTTTGTGGGTGTTGTTTCTGGAAGCTTGCTCAACGCATGGTGCTGCGAACTTCACTGACTGGCAGTGTATCTTGACTTGTTCGATTGTTGCGGCAGGAGCTATGGCAGGAGGTGCTTGAGATGAGTGTATGTACTATCGATGTGGGTCTGGAACTCAAGAAAGCCAATGAAAAAGGTTTTTATGAAGGTTACCAGCTTGGAACAGTACACGGTATGAATGCTTGTACTGACGAAGAGTTCAAGGCCGAGGCAAAGCGCAGAGGGTATAACCTGATCAAGATTCCTGAGAAAGTGAAACTGCTGCCGTGTGTTTGTAGTACAGGTAGACGGAAGGTCGAACAGTGGGCTGTTCCCGGTGGGTGGTTTTATAAGTGTGACCATTGCGCTTTGACATCATTCGTTGGACGTAGTCATAGAAAAGCCAAACTCAACTGGAACGCAATGATTGAGGAGAAGATGAAAGATGAACAATGACCTTATCAGCAGGGCAGCACTATCGGAAGAGCTTTCCTCATTGCGCATAACAATCACCGGGCTAAGAGCTGGAAAGGGAGTTTTGCACGAATTCATGACGGAATATCGAAAAAGTGTCTTGCGAATTGTTGATGAAGCTCCCACCATCGACGCTGAACCCGTGCGGCATGGGCGGTGGGAACACGGAATACAATGCCCTTATTGCAAACAGATTGACCTCGCAAAGCCGAACTATTGTCCCAACTGCGGCACGAAGATGGATTTGGAGGGATAAGAATGAAACCTAGAGCTATTTATAATGGATTCAATATACACGATGGTGACCCTATGTACAAATGCCCGCTTTGCAATAAACCCTTCGGTGGATGGGATGTAGTTAATCAGAAGAAAAACGAAAACGGTACAAACGAATATTGTCCTTGGTGTAAAACTGAATTGGAGGTAGGAGGTAAGACATGAACATAAAGTATCTTGGTTATTCCCATACGCCGTGTCCAAACTGTGGAAGATTAAGAGTTGAACGCTGGGATGACGGCTCAGAGATCTGTGAAAAATGCTTATGGATAGTGAGCGGTTCACATGCTACAGAAAATACAATGAAGCGACTTGCTGCCGAAGTTGAGGAAACATGCCAGAAGTTCCAAGAATTGATTGATAGTAGAGTTAGAGAGTTTGAGGGCAGAGGAGGTACAGAATGAGAGACTTCGTAGGAGTGCTTCTTGAGGTCGGTGACAAGGTAGTCTACTCCAGAATCCTTGGTAGTAAGCTGGTAATGGAAGATGTGGAAGTGCTGGGATTTACGGATTCCAAGGTTAAAATCACTGCACTGAGTGTGAGTGATGATAAGCGAGGTTATTCGCTGTGTAGCCCTGAGAGACTAGTAGTTTATGAGAAGGTAGGTGCGTATTGATGGAGAAGTTTCTGAATGTATTAGGGCATGTCGTTTTAGTTGTGATAGGTCTGTTGACTGCTGAGGGTATCTGGCATCTGATTTTCTGCTGATAGGAGGGCAAGCAAATGATTATTTCCAAGAAGAAGTTTGAGAGACTGGTTGAGGAAGAAGTATTCAAGAGACTGCATGAGGTCGAAGAAAAGAGAATGGTAGCCGAGCAATGTGATAGGCTGGAAAGATATATTGGTGCTACCGAGGCTCAGGTGGATGCGCTCAGAGGCGATTTCGAAGAATTTAAGCGGAATATGGATATTTGTATCAAGGCATTACGCGCTGACATCCGATATAGCCAACATAAGTGAAAGACTAAAACTTAACACAAATCAACGATCATTCTTAACATTCCTCCCTTAAAATAAGTGTCACAGGATACAAGATTTTGAGGGAGGTTTTCCAACATGGCAACTACGATTACTCTGATCAAGGTCGATAAGAACGGTACTAAGTACTGGCATCAGGCTGGCTGTCTCAAGTGCGGTGGCACTGGTTATATCCCCGGTTATGAGTACGTTCAGGGCGGTATCTGCTTCCAGTGTGACGGCTCTGGTGAGGGTAAGGGTCGCACTTGGAAGGAGTACACTCCTGAGTACGAGGCAAAGCTGGAAGCGCGTCGAATCGCCAAGGCCAAGAAGAACGCCCCGGAGACCAATGCTAAGTTCTTCCAGAGCATCGGATTCAGCGTGGACGGCGAAGCATGGCTGGTGGTCGGTGTTGATACCTACTCCGTCAAGGAGGCTCTGAAGGAAGCTGGTGCGAAGTTCACCAAGGAGATCGGCTGGCACTTCGACCATGAGCAGACCACCTTCAAGACCGTGAAGATCAGCATCTCCGACGTTGCCGAGCAGGACGAGACCGATGTTTGGAGCATGAAGTACTACGAAGAGGTCGTTGAGTTCTGCAACGCAATCCGCGCTGCCAATGCCGAGGTCGTTTCCAACCACATCGCCGAGGTTGGCGAAAAGGTCGAAAAGGTGGTTACTCTGAAGCGCGTTAACTGGTTCTCCACCAGCTACGGTTACTACGGCACGATGGTCGGTATCCACTGCTTCGAGGACGAGAGCGGCAACGTGATCGTCTGGAAGACCTCTTCCGCTCCCGATATGGAGATCGGTGATAAGGTGACCATCAAGGGAACCGTCAAGGAACTCGGTGAGTACAAGGGCGTAAAGCAGACCGTCCTGACCCGGTGCAAGATCAGCAAGTGATTAAAAGGAGGATACCACTATGACGCTGCCCAAGAAGTTTGAAGAACGAGTGATCCGTGAAGGTATCGTCGATACTCGCCAGTATCGGTACATGTACAAGGTCGGATTCAATGCTAAGATTATCCGCATCGAGTTGAGCAAGCTGGACACGACTGATGCAATCGGTGGTTGGGAGTTGGTAAAGTTCGTTGACTAGATGTTCAGTAGGTGACGTGGCTTAAAAGGTGCTACGTCACCTTCGTCACTTAAATGTTTCTAGAATGATCTCAGACGTTCTCTAACGAACAGATATGAAGTGTCCGACGATGACAAAGTGATATATTGTTC
>UZAT01588373.1_pt1 | contig 13447 bp, 16 predicted proteins | sample 2160861 | NCBI WGS metagenome assembly UZAT01 (sample SAMEA5138306, study PRJEB28736) | viral metagenome | reverse complement strand
CAACTAGACCGATCTGTTCCCGCTTTGTAACCTTTGTCTCTGATCTGTCTCTGATCTGTTGCCGCTTTGTAGCTTGTTTCCACTTTGTAACCTTTGTTTCCGCTTTGTAACTATTTGTTTCTGCATTGTCTCCACATTGTATCCACTTTGTAAACATTTTTACCACTTTGTAACCACATTGTTTCCACTTTGTTGTTGCAAGTTACAAAACTTTATGATATAATGTAACCAGAAGATAGGGAAGGGGATCCCCTAGCAACAAGATCCCGGTTCAGTCAACTAGACTGAGGGAAGGACAGATCATGAGTACCGCATTGCAGAACGCCACGATCAGCGCCCCGGCAACCTTCAGCTTCAAGGATGCCAAGTTGAACACCTACTCACAGGAAATCGCCAAGATAGGCGCCGATATGGCCCAGAGGAATGTAGAACTCGCCAAGGTCTTCGGAAAGATCAAGGCTGAGAAGTGCTACGAAGCGGACGGATTTAAGTCCGTTGCGGAGTTCGCTGAGAAGACCTTCGGCGTAAAGCGCGCCATGGCCTACCAACTCGCCAACGTCGGAGAACGGTTCTATAACCAGAAGTCCGACACCGCCAAGACCGTTTCAGCCATGCTGACCCCGGCAAACTTGGCTGAGATCTCCGGCCTGACAGATGGTCAGATCAAGCATGCCCTGGATCACGGCAAGATCTCCGCCACGTCCACCCAAAAGGAGCTCCGCGAACTCGCCAAGAGCACAAAGGACGGTTCCAAGATCGGCGTTGCCAAGGTGGAAAAGCAGTATGATGGCACTATCGAGATGCTGACCCACCCCGTCCCCAACGTCGACTTCAAGGGATGGGACATGGAGAAGATTCTCACCCACGTCAAGGGTACCAACGAAACCTTCATTGAGAAGACCTTCATCCCCCTGTCCAAGACTGAGAAGGGCGTAAAGATCGTCCTTATGCCGGACGGCGGCGTGGCCCGTATCACCTACGACACCCACCTCAAGGAAAAGCCCACCAAGACCAAGACCACCACCGGAGGCAAGTTCACAATCGAACAGCTCAAGGTCATGCTGGCGGAGGCACAGGCGGCCGCGGAGGCCGGGGAGTAATCCCCGGTTTCCGGCCCCGGCCGGGTTCCAGATCGGCCCGGTCCAGTTCAACTAGAATGGAGGTGAAGCGATGGACGAAACCAAGCTGAGCATGGCGTTCATGGTCCTTTACCGAATTCCAACCGGTACATTCAAGAACGTCATGGTCATAGCAGATTCTTTCAAGGAGGTTCTTGAAAAAGCCCTTGCTATGTTCGGAAAAAATTTGGTTTCCATAGCATGGACAGCCGAAAAAAACCCATACTATATTTCTAAGGTGGCTGAGAAAAATGCCTCTTCCGGAAAAAACTGATCGCAACGAAAAAATTTACCTGCTGGTCGAGGCAGGCGAAAAAATTTCGTTCGTTGCAGAAAAATTCAAAATCTCTCGTGAACGGGTATATCAGATCTATCTCAGAGAAAAAGTCAAACAGTTGAGTCCGACTCAACAGTAAATAAATTATGTAAAGGAGAAAAAAACTATGCCTACCTACAACACCAGTAACAAATTCGTCCAGATCGCGCAGGACACCCTCTCCCTCTCCAAACTCATGTCCTCCCGCCAGCAGATCACCACCGATGAGATCATCGGTGAAGAGCTGACCATCATCAACTTCGACTTCGCAACGATCACCGACAAGGGAGAGGAAAAAACCTTCCCCGTTATCCTGTTCGCTGAGCACCCGGAGTGCTACTACAACGGCGGTGCTCTTCTGTCCAAACTCTGCACGGCGTGGGCGGCGGAGTTCGATGGTGACGTTGAGGCCGCTTCGGATGCCCTGGAGGAGGCGGGCGGTGTGCGGGTAAAATTCCGCTCCACCAAGACCAAGTCCGGCAACAGTCTGACTTCCGTTGATCTGGTCTAATTAAGCCAGCTATGAGGCCGGGGAAACTCGGCCTCATTTTAGTCTAACTAGATTGGAGGATTCTTATGAGACTCACGTTGAACAGACTGAAAAAACTCAGTCCAACTGAGGTGTCTAGTTATACTAGACGAGAAATCATGGATATGCTGAAACAGGCAAGAAAAATGTATGACAAGAGAGTAAAAACATTCGAGAAAAACTCCTCTGTCTACTCCCCTGCACTTGAGAAGATGGAGTTCTACTATGAAGATGGTAGGCAGCGGCTCAATACAATGAACAGAAACAAGATGTATAATGAGCTGTTTCGTTTGCAGACCTTCTTCAATGCTAAGACGTCTACTGTCAAAGGTTCCAGAGAAGTCATGCGTCAGCAGGATATAAGTATATTTGGAACTGACGAAAGGGGCAGGCCTAAAAAGAGGATGAATATGCAGGAAAGAACTCGATTCTGGTCAGTGTATAATGAGTTCTTGAATACCTATAAAACCTCATGGGCGGTTTTCGGATACCACAAGATCAGACAGTATCTTGGTGAAATCATTAAGCAGAAAAACGGCCCCGTGTCGCTCAATGAAACCATGGATGAACTGTTGCAGGAACTGTCTGAGGCTGAGGAGGAGCCTGATTATGGTGAAGGCGACGTTTTCTCCGGAGGATGGCCTTCTTAGTCAACTAGACTTCCTTAAGAAAATATCAGAAGTCGACTTGCCCATTGTTGTGACCAACAAAAAGATAAGGTACTACAATGTTCCCGCGGCTTTTGATATAGAAGTATCATCTTTCATGGACGGCGGCAGAAAATGCGCTTGTATGTACATCTGGCAGTTCGGAATCCTAAACTGGGTAACGTATGGCAGGACTTGGGAGGAATACAAAAGCCTCATTTCAGTCCTGCACCAGATTCTTGAGCTGGACGATACGACTAGGCTACCTGTCTACATACACAATTTCGGATACGAGTTTCAATTCATGAGAAAACGGTTCAGTTGGACTAAACTATTTTTTCTTGACGAAAGAAAGCCGGTATATGGTATAACAGGCGGGATAGAATACAGATGCTCCTTGAAGTTATCCTCAAAAACACTGATGAAGGTCGGAGAGGATTTACAGAAATATAAATACGAGAAGAAAATGGGCGATCTGGACTACTCCCTGATTAGAACATCTGTAACCCCACTAACTAGCACCGAATTAGGATACTGTGAGGCCGACATTCGGGTGCTGTTGGCGTATATCCAAGAGAAAATAGAAACTGATGGGGACGTAACCAGGATACCAATGACCAATACAGGGTATGTGCGCAACTTATGCAGAAAGAAGTGCTTCAAGAAGTACAGAATGTATCATGGTCTGATGGAGGAACTTACAATAGAGCCAGAGGAGTACAGTCAACTAAAGCGTGGATTCGCAGGTGGCTTCACTCATGCGTCAGCAACGCACTCATGCAAAACACATCACAATGTTGGTTCGTTTGATTTCATATCGTCATATCCCGCCGTGATGCTCGTCGAAAAGTTTCCAATGTCAAAAGGGAGGCTAATAAAGAAGATAGAATCTGTTGATGAATTTATCAACTACCTTAAACGGTATTGCTGTTTGTTCGATATTACGTTGCATAACATAGAGCCAAGAGTTGACTATGACCACCCAATTTCATACTCCAAACTAATAGATTGTAAGAACGAGATTTTGGACAATGGTAGGCTTGTCATGGCAGAATACGCGACTTTAACTTGTACAGAGCAGGATTTCTTCACATATATGAAATTCTATAAGTGGACCGATATTGACATACACCTTTTTAGAATATATGAAAAGGGGTACTTACCAAAGCCCTTCGTGTCTGCAATACTTGAGTTGTATGAGAAGAAAACGACGTTAAAGGATGTTGAGGGCGAGGAAATCAACTATATGATTTCTAAAAATATGCTAAACAGCGCGTATGGAATGATCGTTACAGATATTGTTCGTAACGAGATTAAATATGAGAATGACGAGTACAGTTCAACTAAACCGGAATTGAAAGGCGCTATCGACCACTACAATGAGAGCAAAAGAAGGTTCCTATTCTATCCATGGGGAGTGTGGGTGACTGCATATAGTAGACGAAACCTATTTTCTGGTATCCTAGCCTGCGGTGACGATTATATTTACTCTGATACAGACAGCATAAAGATATTCAACCCTGAGAAGCACATGGACTACATCAACAGATACAATGACCTGATGGCAAAGAAGATTCAACGAGCCGCAGACTTCCATCACATAGATCCTGCAAAGTTTAGTCCACTAAACCGAAAGGGAGTTACAAAACCGATTGGTTATTGGGAGTATGAGGGTATGTATGATTCCTTTAAGACCTTGGGCGCTAAGCGCTACATGGTGAAGAAGGACGGCAAGTATTCCATAACGGTAGCAGGTGTAAACAAATCAAAAGCGCGCGACTATCTAGTGCAGAAATTCAAAGAGCCGCTTGATGGATTGAAAGATGGTATGATTATACCTAGTGACTGGTCGGGCAGACTTGCATTAACATATTCCGATGTTGAAGCAAGCGGAGAGATTGAGGACTATCTCGGAAATGTAGGGGAATATGAAGAACTGTCTTACGTTCACATGGAGCCTACCGAGTATAGTCTGACTATATCGGAAGAATACAAAGCATTTCTTGGCAAACTACTAAGCGTAAAGGAGGATTCGTGGTGAGCTATTGTCCATTTTTTGAAGTGTACTGCGATGAATATGATCCGGAGCATGAAACTTGTACACTAGAAGATTATGCCTGCCCTTTCTATGAGAAGGATACACTCGGTAGCGTATATGGAATGATGGCTACGGATGTATTTTGTGATGAAATCGAGTATGAGGATGATTAGGAATGAAGAAGTATGAGTTCTATGAAATCAAGAGGCTCATGCGGGACTATCCAAATGCTTACTACTATGTGGTAGTGGGAGAGCGGAGTAACGGAAAGACATATTCCGCTCTCTCCTACGCAGTAGAACGGTATGCAAAAACAGGGGAACAGTTCGCATATATCAGAAGATATGGTGAGGACATTCGCAAGAAGAACCTCAGCAATCTATTTTCTGGTCACATCGAGAACGGTTTCATCGAGTCTGTAACTAAGGGAAACTGGAGTTCAGTTGACTACACTTCCTCCAAATTCTACCTTGAAACGACAGACGAGAACGGAGTCATAGAAAAGAGCAAAGAGCCGATGGGCTATGCGTTTGACCTAAACAGCATGGAGCATTACAAGTCAACGTCATTCCCGAAGATCACAACAATCATTTTCGATGAATTTATGTCGAGAAGTGGATACCTTCCTAATGAATGGATTCTATTCGCAAACAGCCTTTCCACCATTATACGCCACCGTGATAATGTGAAGATCATAATGCTAGGCAACACGGTAAACAAATACTGCCCCTACTTCCAAGAGATGGGCCTGAATCATGTGAAAGATCAGAAGCCAGGCACCGTGGATGTATATGAGTATAGTGACACTGGACTGCAAGTGGTCTGCGAATATTGCGGCGACTCCACAAAGAGAGGCGGTAAAGCATCAGACGTTTACTTCGCCTTCGACAATCCAGAGTTGAAAATGATTACCGGAGGTGCGTGGGAAATCTCCATATACCCGCATCTGAATGTGAAGCTGAGGCCAAAGGACAACATAGCCAATTTCTTCATAGACTTCGATGGCGATCTCCTGCATGGTGAAGTGATATCCCTTGATACCGGGCCGTTTGTGTTTCTGCATGAAAAGACAACGCCCATCAAAAATCCGGATAGTGATATTATTTACACCACCATACCAGACGAGCGCTGGAATTATCGGGTGTGCCTCACAAAGCAGACCGACAAGTTGTCTCTATTCATAATGAGGTGCTTGCGCGAAAGCCGTATATTCTATTCTACAAATGAAGTTGGGGAGGTTTTCAGAAACTATGTTATGTGGTCTGATTCGTATTCTATCAAGAATTGAATGGTGGCTTGGGCAGAGAAAGCGAGAAGAATTCATGTGCAGATCGTTCTGCTTGATCTGCAAGTATTACGATATTTGCAGAGCAGATTGGGAAATGTTTGGCAAATAGAAAATCCCCGGTACAGTTGACTAGACCGTACCGGGGATCATTTATTTCAGACCGTCAGCCCACTTGACGAATCCGATCTTGTAGTTGTTCTGGTAGTCAACCTTATAGTAAAGGCAAACCTTACCATCGCAGGTTCCGAGAGCCATAACCTCCTCATATGCGTTCAACTCCCCAACCCTCTGTGTGCAAAGGGAGTCGGCATATACAGGTTCCGGTGTACTACCGTTAACATACTTGCGGTGAGGCTCAAACCACCCGAAGTGAACGAGTTCAGTTGACTGGACCGACTCGTCCCAATCAGGGAATCCATATCCCATGATGTAAGTGCTGGAGAGCTGGTACACATTGTTGACAACAGAGTCGGTGTTGAATCCTGCGTTTCCTTCAACCGTGTAGACGTAGCCATTTTTCACTTCAACGACAATGCCGACGTGATCGGCATCTCCGAAGAAGATAATGCACCCGGGTTCCGGATTGCGCTTTCCTCTGTACTCAAATTCTCCACGTTCTTTGAAGAAGTCAACATGATAGGGGACGTAGGCGAACTTTCCGATCACATCAGAGCATCCAGAAATGTATGCACAATATGACACGAAAATGTCGCACCACTCGGCGGGATCATACCCGTCGCCATACCATTCGTTGTAGATGGTGTGGTTGTAGCCTTCTTCTTTCTTGCCAATCTGGGACTTGGCAAACTCAATAAACGTACTCTTTGCACTCATACAATAACACCGTCCTTCAACATAGTTTCGATCTGCTCCAGTTCCTCAAATGTGGCCGGGATGCCATCAACATGGCAGTTCTCACATTTGATGTAACCCGTGCAGGCACCAACTGTTGTAGAGTAGTTTGTTGGGTATCCGTCAATACCGGGGAATGTGACAGCGGTTTTAGTCTGAGGACGCTTGATAATCAGGTACGGAATCTTCCCTCCCATAGCGCCCGCGTTTCCACTGAAAGACCCAGAGTGCTGGACATTGGTGTGAAGATGGCCGACGGCTCCGGCCGCGCCTAATAAAGCAGGGGCCATGGCGCCTCCAGATGCAACCGCACCCGCGATACCGGCCGCGATAGATAGGGTTCCAGCGACCATACTAGCATAGCTTCCTGATGAAAACGGATATTGCACAGCGGCGTTTCCACTGTATGTGTAGAGTACACCACCTGCGCTGTCACGAATGACAGATACTTCTGCAAGGCACGCTCCAGAAATGACGTCAACGTGGTATGTGACGCTTACGGAACCCCTCATAACTTCTGCTACGTCTAGTTCAACTATACCAATGAACGGCAAGAACAAAGACACCTGCGTAAATGGGGCGTAATCGAACACGTTACCGAAATATTCGGCAAGTCGAACGGTCCCGCAATCTATTGTAGTGTACTGGTTAGTAACCACAGCAGAGGAAACACCACTATCAAGATAGCCGACTTTAATGTTCTGAGCCGCGCCAGTGCTTGGAGTGGCATATACTTTGCTGATTCCAATGATCGCCTGCATCGGATCACTGAACAGTTTCTTGATCTGTTCAACAAAGTTGCTAGACCACAACCAAGCGCCGAAAGCATCAAGCTGAGCCTGAGTTGGATTGTACACAGCCCATAAGGAGGAAGCAGAGCCGGTGGGAGTAATAGCAGGAGGCGTTTCGCCTGTACCTGTATCCGGAGGGTCAGGATCGGCAGGCGGAGCAGACCCGTCTGGCTGAGGCTGAGGCTCGGGCTGAGGAACCAGAAGTTCTTTGATCTTTTGAAGAACATCATCATCATCTTCTGGATCAAAGCCAGGTTTAGTCTGAGGCTGAGTTTCATCTGTGGGTTGAGTATCTTCTTTTGGGTCTGTAACTCCCTCTGGGATTGTAGTGGGTATGAGCGTCCTTTGTTTTACTGTCCCGTCCTTCTGTACGGTTTCAGTTGTAATAGCGTCATTCCACAGCTCCGGATAGACACGTTGCAATTCATCCTTAATTTCCTCAAGAGTCATGTCAGGAGTGATCTGGGGAAGTGTAGCATCTGGCTGATCTGTTACACCGTCTAGTGGACTAGATTCAGTAATATCACCATATATGCAAGTCCACGCCATCTCTTTTGTTATTGCAGTTGTTATTGTGTCAACAGTAAAATGGTCATATTGACGGATCGAATTTTGAGTTCCTATGCTATAATACACTGTTTTACCGTTGTATGTGTATGTGTGACCGTAGCCACTAAAAGGAGAACCTGATGCTCCACAAGATTGAAATCTATTTAGTGCTCCGGAAACTGGCCAATGTACTATAACCACCCCGCCCGGAGGAGGGTTGAGAGTTTCCCACACAGTTCCATTTTGAAGCACACCCTTTACAGGGTCCGTAGAAAATGGAACTGGATCTGAAACGAGATCAGATGTTGCAGTTTTACCCTCACCTGTATTAAACGCACCATTCTGAGCCAACCATTGAGTAACAGCAGCCGCCACATCTTCATCAATATAAGGAATGGTTTCCTCAGTTTCCGGGACAACCTCAAAGACGGTATTGAACATCCATTTTCTAACAGGATCATCGTCATAATCCATAGTTAGTGAACCCCAAGTTTCAGGATTGATACTCCCCATTCCATTTCTATCCCAGAAATCAGGATTGGCATTATAAAGGGCACTGTCAACCCACTTACCGAGTTTAACACCCCACCCTACTGCTCCGACTGCCGCTGTGACCGTATTGGCAACACCCATTACAGTTGTTCCGGTACTCGCTCTATAACCAATTCCACTTGTAAACTCCATCTTTCCTGTGGTAGAAGAAATCTGGCTTTGCATAGGAACCGACATTGAAGCGTTTCTAACAGTCCCGCCAGCATTTGAATTTATTTGTTGAGCCGTTAAAGCCCCGCCGGGAGTGAATGGCGATGCAGCCTTTGAATTGTAACCAAGAATTGTGCCGTCTGATGAAGTATAAACCTCATATGAGTCAGGAAGCAATCCAAGGACAGCTTCGGTGTCTCCGGGAGAAATTCCCTGTGCATTTAACACGCTCTCAACGTGTGCAGAATCAGTTTGATACCACTGAGCAACATACTCTAAGGCCTCACTATATGTCATATCAACCACCTGCCGTTATCAGAATATATTCTCCAGTCGAGTTTAGTCCACTAGAAAATGAGATAATGTCAGTCTTGTCCTTAACCAGTGTTTTCCACGGGTTGCCAGACATATACTGCTCCTTTCCGGTGACCTGAGTATCAGACAGAATTACATGGACACCCATAATGTGAGAAGCGTATGTCTTGAGAACATCAACCTCAAGAGATACGATCCAGAGGCCCTGTCTGAATGTCACAATGTCCCGAACATAATAGTACCTACCGAAGTCCGGAATATACGCGTAATTATAGTTGACTATACTGGAGCCTGCCTCAACCATAATTGACGGCGTTAGTACGCTTGAATCGTCTCGAAGCATACCCTCATACGACGCGCCCAATGAAAATGATTTGTTTATCTTTATGGGTTCATCAGTGCAGGTTCCCATGTTCAGAATCATATTAACCTCCTAACTGAGAAGAGCCGGGGAGGGTTAGTCCCCGACTCTAGTTGACTGGACTCAGGCGGCGAAGAACACAACGAAGTTCTCGTTGAGATCGTTGAAGTAACGCGCGTCGCGCTTGTAGAAGTAGTTGGTGAACTCCGCCTTGCCGTTGTAGTTGGTGGTGACCCGGCTGTTGAAGTTCATGACACCGAGGGCATCACGATCAAACATGACGCCGAGTACTCCGGTTACTGTCTGAGAGTTACCGGATGCCGTGGTAATGTCGATTTTTCCGGTAGAGGAGAAACCGTAGTCGGTACCGGTGCCCTGCCAGTAGGGGACGCGCTCGGCATTGACAAGTTTGGTGTACTCGTCATGGAACGTGTCGGACTGGAGGTATACGTCGGCGGCGGTTGCGAACTCGGAGAGCATAACAATGTGCTGGAGGTCGCGGGGAGTGAATCTCTGCTTGCCGCCCACATTGAACAGAGTGCTCATTCTGGTGAGCCTATCAGTATAGAGGCCCATGGTGTAGGCCGCATATCTGATGAACTCGGGGGTGAGAATTGCCTGGGCCGCGGTGAGGTTTTTGGAAAACTGGGTATTGTACTTTGCCAGGAGGTTGACCGCCCTGGCGTTGCCGGCAGTAGTGATGGCCGCGCCGGAATACGCATCGTAGACAGTGGAGCCGATCATGTTGTTGATGGTTCTCATGATGAGCGCATCGTTCCTGACGGTCATGGCCTTTTCCACCTCGTTGAACAGCATGGAAACGAATGCGTTCAACTGAGTGGCGTCGGAAAACGACTGTTTCACCTGGCGCTCGGTGATGGAACGGTCGATCTCGAACGTAGTCATTTTGTTGAAGAACTTGGCGTTGACCTGGGGCTGATGGAAAATGTTCGGGTCGTAGGAAGCGCCATCCACCAGTTCCCAGCTTTCATTCTCAACTGCTTCGGGCAGCTCAGATGCGATCTTTTCAACAACAGACCCGTACTCCCATGCGTCCATCAGGACCGAGGGTGCAGAGCCGCGATAGGGGCGGTTGACGAAAATGACTTTTCCGATATGATTGACCAGGGACTTGACGTACGCATCGAAAGCAGATGCGTTGAAAATGGACTCGCCAACATCAACGATGTTGGAAAGGTCCTCAGACAGGACCGACTCAGCGCCCAGGGCCTGAGATGCTGCGCTATTTACGAACTGGTAAATTTGCTTAATTTCCATAAATGTTCATCCTTTCTTTGTTATGGTTTAGTTGACTGAATTATTCGGCCACCAGATTGGTAACCGTGACGCCATCGTCCTCAGCGATTGTTATTCTGAGAACGTGCCCGGTGGCAATTACGCCGTCATTCCCCTGGTCCCATGCAACCACAGAAACCGGAGTGCACGGCATACCGGACATGACACAGTTTACCGCGTAGCAGGGTTTGCCACTACCGATTGCCTCGATAGCACGATCATACAGACCATCAATAGTCTGCTCGGTGGAATCGTTGAGATCGAGACCCCCACAATCCACCATAATATAGCCGCCATTGTACATATGATTTCCTCCTTTAATATAGTCGAACTAGACCCGGCAGGGGTCGTAGAACGCAAGTGCAAGTACCGAGTCAATGTCTTTGAAAACGGAATTGAAATAATTCCAGAGCCAAAGTTCACGCTCCTCGGCGATCATCTTCTGAGTGGTTGTAACACCGATGTTGCCAGAACGGTTCGTTGTTACCGACTCTTCTTCGGTGCTTTCTTTTGTTGTGGTCACATCTTGGGTTCCCGTTTCAGAGATAACGTCCCCTTCCGTGCCGGTGTTGGTTTTCGTTTCCGTGCCCGTTTTCGCCGATGTGTCTGTTCCCGTATGGAGCGTCGTGTCGGTTCCGGTGTGATTTTCAGTTGTATTCCCACCTTCCTCTATTTCTCTGAGATCGGTCGGGTTCCTGGATTCTGGAGTGGAATTCAATCCGAAGCGGTAATCAATATCGGACGTGGTTTTACCATGCGCAGTCTGGTCAACTAGATTCCGTGTTTCCGCATCGGACAAGTTGAGCGTTTCCTGATCTTGCGTGTTGTAGGTGGTCTGGTCAGTGAGGTTGAGGGTTTTCGTCCCATCGGTTAACTTGGTGGTGTCGCCGTCCACAGTTTCAGACCCTGTGTTAGACACTTCCCGTGTGATGGTTTCCTCAACATCATAGTTGTGGATGGGATTGTACTCGGCATTTGTGACGTCCCACAACCTCTGCCAGTTATTTCGATACTTGGCCATAATGATCTGAGCAAGTGTGGTTCTCTGCTGAAGGGTCAGGGTTTCATCATCGTCAAGCATTGATTTAACAAGCGGGGAGCAGAACTTCCCTCCAGAGTGATTACCAAAGTATTGCAGGTTTAACAGAGTGGCCGATGTTCCGCTCCAAGGCGGGTTATCAAAGAGATCAAACAGCGCCGAACCCGTCATCCACCCTGTGAACACATCTCTAAGGACGGGCTCCGGGGTTGCATAATCAAAGATACTACTCATCAGACTCACCGCCTTCATCGGCCTTGGCTTTAGTTTCTTCAACGTCAGCTTCGGCCTGCTCCTGCTCAGTATCAACCTCAACCTGTTTGTTCTCCCATGCAGAGTTCTTCTCAACAGTGATGTTAGTTCCATAAGTCTTGTTGACTAGACTGATGGCCTCCTCACGGCATCTGAGCATATCATCAATGAGAGGGAGCAGGACGTCGGTAGAAGATCTGATTTCCTCCTCAGACAAGTACTCTCGCTTCATGTTGAAGTTGGAGTTCAGGCCGATCTCATTGTACCAAGATGCCTTGAGGTACTGCTGGAGTTCGATCAACTGAATGATTGAATTTGAGGATTGCGTTGATACGTTCATAACGGAGATGCCATCAAGGAACTCCTGAGATGATACGGACGTGATTTTACCCTTCTCAAGATTGTCCAGATATGCGTTGGCGGATGCCGCTTCACGGTCTGTGCTTGCCGCGATTAGCGTCTGCTGTCTGGAGTTGATCTGCGCTGACCGAATTGAAACGTCGTTCTCGGCCATCTGGGTTGCATAGCGGGAGAAAAGGTACTGGAGTCCCCTTATGTTGGTGTCGTTCCTAAGAAGCACACATTCTCCTTGCACATCCTGTTTTCCAAAGGGGTCCAGGAAGTTGAGGATCTTCAAAGAAGCTGTGTACCCTAGCCCTGGGTTTGCAACCACATAAAGAGTGGGACGGTAGTAGGGGTCTGGCGCGCCGCCTAAGTTTCCCGGGAGCGCATACAGATTTCCTTCATGCTCGGTGATGCACACATGGCCGTTGATCTGCAAGTACAGTTCAAGCATATATGCCGGGATTGTGTCTGGCAGGCCGTTGTACTCGAACATCTGGTTGGTCCTATCGTACATCAGCATTATGTAGTTGAACACCGAGCGCTTCTTGTCGAGAATGTCGCAAGTACAGTCAACTGAACTCCACTGACCTGTGTACCGGGAGTTCTTTGCCATCAGCTTTCATCCTCCTTCTTAACGTGTTCCAGCACTTTAATGAGTGCTGTTGTGTTGTTGTCTACGACCTTTCTGGTTTCGCGGTTCTCAACGACCATGTACCAGAAAAGACCGCCTGCGGCCACAATGGGGAACCCCACTGAACCAATCAGTTGAGCAATCACAGTCACATCCATAACAATCTCCTTTCTCAGTTTAGTTGACTAGATCGGCGCCCCACGCGTCAGGGCGCAGAAATAGCGTGGCGAACGGGCGAGGATATACTACCCTCTATAATAAGTCTAGCACAAAATATTGCGGATTGCAATATGGAATGTTGCACAAATTTTCGGCGACTAACAGGCAACTAATAGCAATTTGCACAATGCGAGTCTAGTTGGTTTTGCAGAGGGGGGT
>UZAT01583744.1_pt1 | contig 13453 bp, 17 predicted proteins | sample 2160861 | NCBI WGS metagenome assembly UZAT01 (sample SAMEA5138306, study PRJEB28736) | viral metagenome | reverse complement strand
TTCACAACAATTACATAAACAGAAATGCGTCGAGGTGAGACGGTTGAAAGGAAAGAATATAAGAAATCTACTTCTCAACATATCGGGACTCCTGTTATTGGTAGTCGGATGGCAAATAATATCGATGGTTGAGAAAAATCCTGCCATACCGAATGTGGCTGACATAGGAAAGGCTCTATACGAAGTCCTTTCCAACGGAAAGTTTTACATAAACCTACTATCCACGGTCAAACTTGTAGTCATCGGAGTTGCGATGGCTTCCGTGGTTGGAGTGGCTGTTGCATTCTTGATGTCACTCAACGAAAAGATGCAACACATAATCATGCCTGTTGTAGAGTGCCTGCGGAACATTCCTGCGATAACACTCTTCCCCATGTTACTGGTGATCTTCGGCATCGGTGACTCTTCGAGAATATTCGTTATCTTCTGGACGGCATATCCGTCAATCGTTATCCAGACATATTACGGTCTGAACAATATCGATAGGAGCATAGTCGAGGCCGCTCAAAACTGCGGAGCATCGAATCTGCAAGTCTATCGATATATCCGCTTTCCCCTCGCGTTATTCGACATACTGAACGGTGTGAGAATAGCAATAGGAGCGGGATTCATAGCGATCGTCGTAGCCGAGATGCTCGGAGCGACAAAAGGCTTGGGTTACATGATTCTTTGGTGTACCAACGCCTTTAAGTACCCCGAAACATACGCCTATATTGTCATAGTGGCTTTAATAGGCGGTTTGTTTAACTATACCACAAGCAAGATCATTTACAAATTCGAAAGGAGACTAAAATGAAAAAGGTATTGATCTTTATGATGGTGGCCGCGATGGTTTTCGTCACGGCTGGTTGCTTCGGACAGAAGGATGAGCAGGAGACTTTCAAGTATGTTGGCTTGAAGGTTTACGACCCCGTCTATGTCGCTTACGAGAAGGGCTTCTTCGAGGGCATTGATGTGGAGATCGTCGATACTGTCGCTGGCGGTGCTACTGCCGTACAGATGGTGTCTTCGGGCGATGTACAGGGTGCATTGCTTTCCACTATGGCTCTTATCAATGCAAGAGCGAGCGGCCTTCCTGTTGTCGGCGTAGCAGACATTCAGAGTGCATTCTCGGATGCTCCTCTGGAACAGTTCTTTGTAAGAAAGGACAGCGGTATCAACAGTATTGCAGACTTGAAGGGCAAGAAGATCGCAATCAATCTTGTGAAGTCCTCTTTCCATTACACATGGATCATGGCTCTTGAGAATGCTGGGCTGACCGAGGATGATGTTCAGTTTGTGAATCTTTCCTTCGACCAGCAGGAGGCCGCACTTGAACGAGGCGATGTGGATGCCATCGGTCTTATGCAACCTTACACAAAGTCTGCAAGAGAGAATGACGATCTCAAGATGCTGTATACGGATGTCGATGCATTCGGAGATCGTCAGTTCTGCGAAATCTTCATCAACTCTGTGTACGCGGAGAACAACCCCGAGCAGGCGGAGGCATTTGTCGCAGGTATCGTAAAGGCAACCGAGTGGATTCAGAACAACCAGGAGGAAGCCAAGAAGATCATCAGTAAGTATACGGGTATCGACCCCGCCTACATTGATGATTACAAGTTCCAGGAGAATGCAATGGTGAGCGAGGAAGATTGTGCTTACTGGCTGGAATTTATGAAGAAGGTGGAGAACACCCCCGATTGGGTCAAGGTTGAGGATGTCGTAACAAACAAGTACAACAAGTCCGTAAAGTGAGGTGTATCTGATGCTTGATAAAAAGCAACAGATCAAGGACAATGCGGAATGGTTGAAGGCATTCGATGATTGCACGAAGTCCATAACAAGGGAGCAAATCGGTGCTCTTGAATACAGAACCATTTCCTTGATACGGAAGATTGCAAATCATTACAAAAACCCATGCTCTGGATGGATCGCGGGCAAGGACAGCCTTGTCCTCGACCACATCCTGCGGAAGTCTGGCATTCGTTACACTCCCATCATGTGGCGAGGAGTAAATGAATATCCAGCAATGATCAAGTGGATAGACGAGAACAAGCCGAGAAACTTGATCACAGAGACCATTGATAAATACTCCCTCGAATATTTGGAGGCTCATCCCGACTATCTGTTTTGTGCAAACGGCACACGGCAGAAGTGGATGGCGACCAAGTGGACGAGACAGCGTAAGGACATCGGAAAGCACGGATTCGATTTGTTCATCACGGGCAGACGATTGAAGGACGGAAACATTTGTGGATCAAAGCAGGATGGCTATGTGACATCCAAGCCCAACACGAGTTATTCCACCTTCAATCCGCTTGCCGAATGGACACACGAAGAATTGCTGGCATATATCAAGTACGAAAATATCTCACTCCCCCCGTTCTACACATACGAGAGGGGCTTTCTCATAGGTTCTGTTGCTATGGGCGAATGGACAGAAAGACCAATGCTGAACATGACAGAGCGGGAGGTTTGGGATGAACTCTATGCGATTGATCCCGACATCGTAATCAACGCAAGCAGGGTTCTCACAAGAGCAAAAAATTATCTCAAAGAGAGGAAACTAACATGAGAATCGAAACAGTAAATTTGGCAGAACTCAAGCCCCTTGAGCGAAATGTCCGTCAGCATCCCGAAGCACAAATCAAGGAACTTGTCAAATCCCTCCAGCAGTTCGGTCAGACCAGAGCGTTGGTAGTGGATGAGTCGAACAACATCCTTATCGGTAACGGCCTGTACGAGGCTATGATTCGTCTCGGTCAAGAGACCTGCTCCATCTATCGCGTGAGCGGTATGTCCGAGAAGGAAAAGAAGAAGTTGATCTTGAGCGACAACAAGACTTACGACCTCGGTCTTACTGACTTCGACGAAATCCAGAAGTACATCGACGAGATCACTATTGACGGTGATTTTGAGATCGCTGGCTTCGACGAGGCTATTCTTCGGGAAATGACCCGTTCTCTGGAAGCAGTCGAGCGAGAGGTAATGAGTTACGGCATCACAGAGACCCCTCCTGCCCCCGCTGTGCAGAGTTCTCCCGTTGGTCATAGTGAGACCGTACCCAGCACTCCTGCCCCTGTACAGGCAAATACGGGGCGTACAGAGGCTCCCCGCGAGGCGGTCGCGGCAGTCGAGCATTATGAGCGGGCGGAGGTAGAGACCACAAGAAAAATCGTATGTCCGAGTTGTGGGGAAGTGATCTACCTTGATTAAGAAAGTCGAGATCGATGTAGATGTCGTGACCGCCGCGACTCAACGAGTCAAAAACATTTTCGGCAACGGACAGCCCGTGGAGTTGAGCATGAGCGGAGGCAAGGATAGCATCTGCCTGGCGAACATTGTCTACGAGTTGTGCGTAAGGGGCGAAGTTGATAAGTCCCTTCTGACGGTAGACTTCATCGACGAAGAAGCGATCTTCCCTTGTGTGGAGAGAGTCGCAAAGAATTGGCGTATGAAGTGGCTGTCAATCGGTGTGAAGTTCCGCTGGTGGTGTATCGAATGCAGACACTTTAACTGCTTCAATACCCTCACGCAGGATGAAAGTTTCATCATGTGGGACAGATACAAGAAGGATGTATGGGTTCGAGAAATGCCCTCCTTTGCTATCACCAGCCACCCTCTGCTTCGTCCGAGAAAAGACACCTATCAAGAGTTCATGAACCGACTGCTCAAAGACTCTTATGTGATGGTTGGACTTCGGACATCCGAAAGCCTTATGCGACTGAACGCACTTGCGAAGAAGAAAAAGTATGAGGACAAGAAGTATTACCCGATTTATGATTGGGGCAATACCGATGTGTGGAGATATATCCGCGATCGCAATCTGGAGTTCCCCGAAATTTATATGTACCTGTATCAGACGGGTGCAGGCAGGGGAGAAATGCGTGTCAGCCAGTTTTTCAGCGTTGACACAGCAAAGAGCCTTGTGAATATGAACCAGTATTATCCGAGACTGCACGAGCGAATCTGCAAGAGAGAGCCTAATGCCTACATGGCTATGCTCTACTTTGATACAGAGTTGTTCCGTCGGAAGAAAGAGCCGAAGGGCGAAAAGGATAAGACCGACTACAAGGCAAAGACCCTGGAACTTCTGGCCGATGACGCTTTCTTCGATACCGAGGCGAAGGTCAAGCAACGCAAGAAACTTTCAAAACTTATAACTTTGCACGGAGCGTTGATCAAGCCGACGATCTGGAGACAGATATACAATGCTCTTGTCGGTGGAGACCCGAAGGATAGAGCATACAGAGCAATCGTTGTCGGCATATTCAGTTCCAACAAACCCCCGAAGAAGAGGTGAACACATGGATATGAACAAAGATTTACTGCATCCTCTGAAAAACGTACAGATCGTTGACAGAAGTATGCTCAAGCCTAACAACTACAACCCCAACAAGGTGAGCGAGGAGAATCTCAAGTTGCTCATCCAGTCCATCCTCACAAACGGATGGACAATGCCCATTGTCGTGAGGCCCGACTTCACGATCATCGACGGATTCCATCGATGGACAGTATCGGGCAGAGAGCCCCTTATTACCATGCTGGGAGGCAAAGTTCCTGTCGTGGTAGTAGACCATAAGGACGAGTCCGAGGATGTCTACGGAACGATTACGCACAACAGAGCCAGAGGTACACACCTGCTTGACCCTATGAAAGCCATCATCAAGAAACTTCTTGACGAGGGCAAGACCGTCAAGGAAATCAGCAAGCAACTCGGCATGAGACCCGAGGAGATTTACCGCTTGAGCGATCTTTCCAGAGATGACTTCTTGAAGATTATGATGAGCGGATCAACTGGCTACTCAAAAGCATTCGAGGTCAAGAGTTACTAACGGAGGTGCAACATGAGCAGGGCAACAGAACTGCGTGATTTATTCAAGGGTGCTGACGAAAGCAAGTTTAAGATCGTTGCCCCGCTTATCGAGGAAGCGGTATTTCTTGAGGAACAGATGACGGAGTTGAAAAAGTATCCGTTCATCAAGTTTCATCCGACGAATCCGAATCTGCAAAAGGTCACGGCCGCTGGCAAGCAATACCGCGAATTCCTGCAAACCTACACGAACATAATTGACAAACTCTGTCGTATGTACGGCAGAGAGGAAGGCGAGGAGGACAGCCCGCTTCGCTCTTTCTTGAAAGGACTTGATAAGGGATGAGTTACCTTCTTGATTATCGTGAAGCAATCCGCAAAGGCGAAATCCTTGCTGGATTCGAAATGATAACGGAACTTGACAACCTCATCGCAGACATCGATGATCCAGAGTATAAATATGATACGGCAAAGGCTGATTTGACCATATATTTCATCGAGAATTGCGTCAAGTTGACAAAGTCGCCGTTTTATGGCAAGCCCATGAAACTAATGCTTTGGCAGAAGGCCTTGATCGAGGTTGCATACTCATTCAAGATCAAGTCGCTGGATACGGGAGAATGGGTCGATAGATTCCAGGAGATTCTTCTGCTCATTACCCGTAAAGCAGGGAAGACCGAGTTGATCGCCGCCCTCGAACTTGCCGAAATGGTACTTGGACGGCAAGGCTCGGATATTATTTGTTCTGGAACGAATGACAGCATAGCATCCCTTTGCTATGATGCTATCGATACAATGCGATTGCTTATTGATCCAGACAACAAGGACACATGGAGAAATCAAAAGGGAATCAAGTGCTTTGCCAACAACAACAAGATATTCAAACTCTCGGATAGCACAAGAGCAAAAGAGGGTCGAAATATCGACTGGGCAGGCATAGACGAGATTCACGAATTGCTTACGGACAGTATTTACAAGCCGATTCAGCAGTCAACATCCACGAAGCCCGACTTCAAGATTTTCATGTTCTCATCCGAAGGATTCACAAACGACGGATTCCTCGATGCGAAACTTCGGGAATACCGCAAGATCATCAATGGCGAAGATCGTAGCGAAAGTGCGAAGCGAAAGTTGCCGTGGATTTATTCGCAGGATAGCGAGTCCGAGGTTTGGGAGACGAACGAGAAGGGCATCAATCCCGCTTGGCAAAAGAGCAACCCTTCAATCGGAGTAGTCAAGACATGGAGTTACCTCCGAGACCGTGTAGACGAAGCCAGACACAGCAAGGCTGACCGAATGTTCGTCTTGTCGAAGGACTTCAATTTCAAGGTATCGAACTCCACGGCATGGCTTGATAAGTCTGACTATGACTACATATCCGAGTTTGATCTTGAGGACTTCCGAGATGGTGTATGCCTGGGAGCGGTTGACCTTTCGGAGACTACGGACTTGACGAATGCAAAGGTTATGCTTTGTCGAAGGGATGACAAGCGGAAATACATTCTTTCTCACTACTGGATTCCCGAAAGCAAACTATCCGACGGCGACGATGCTTCGGCTGGAGCAAAGTATGATGAGTGGGCAAAGAGAGGAATGCTCACGGTCTGCGAGGGCAACGATAACGATCTTTCGCTCGTGGCAGATTGGTTCTACGAACTCCAAGAAAAATACGGAATCCGTCTTTTGAAATGTGGTTACGACCAACGCTTCAAGCGGGATTGGGTTCAGCGAATGGAATACTACGGCTGGGTTGACAAAGAAGACCTTATCATGATCAACCAGTCTCCAGATGTGCTCCATACCTCGAATACACAGGTTGAGGCAGATTTGAAAGATCGCCTTCTTGTTGGGCTCAACGATATGGACAAGTGGTGCTTCGGAAACGCCGCTTTGAAAGTCAATGCACAGGGCAGAAGCCTTGTCGTAAAGATTGACAATCAAAAGTCGAAGAAGATCGATGGAGCGGTGGCAAGCGTTATCTTACAAGAAACATACAACCGTTACAAGGTTGATCTAAATGATTATCTGTAATGTGTCGTTTTGTAATCATTTACAGGAGGTGACATACCTTTTATGAATACCGAAAAGCGGGCGAAGTGGTGGGAGAAGTTATTCAAAAAGCCCGACAAGACAGAGGTTTTCTGGAACAACATTCTGACGGGCAAACTCCCCATCTTCTCAACCGACTTTGGCGAAGATGTGTACGCTTCCGATGTTGTCCAGCAGGCGGTGTATTCCATCGTCTCCGAAATGAAGAAACTTGATCCCGTCCATGAGCGGAGGAAAAACGGCGATCGCGTTCTGGTCGAAGGAAATGTTCAGAGCATTCTTGAGAATCCGAATCCGCTCATGACAACAAGCGACTTCATCGAGAAGATCACTTGGCTGTTGCTGTTGAACTACAACGCCTTTGTGTACCCTCTATGGGAGGGAAACACGCTCAAGGCTCTATACCCCTTGCAACCTTCCGAGGTGTCCTTTGATACGGACTACGGAGGCTCTGGCGAGGTGTGGGTGCGTATGAAGTTCCCCAACGGGTATGAGGGCGATCTTCCCTATGATAACTTGATTCACTTGCGGTACAAGTTCAGCGTCTCGGAGTTCATGGGCGGCGATGAAAACGGTTCGCCCAACTACAAGCCATTGCTCGAAACGCTCAAGTTGAACGATGTTCTGTTGAAGGGACTTGCAAATTCTCTCAATATCCAGACATCCATCAACGGCGTTGTCAAACTCAAGACAATGCAGAACAGGGATGACCAGATGGCGAAGGTCAAGGAGTTTGAGCAAAAACTCCAAGCAAATGAGAGCGGTCTTCTCCCGATCGATGTCTCGGCAGAGTATATCCCCATTACGAAACAGGTTCAACTTTTGGATTCTACTACTCTTGAGTTCATCGACAGAAAGATTCTCCGAAATTGGGGCGTATCTATCCCGATCATCAACGGCGACTACACCAAAGAGCAATACGAGGCGTTTTACCAGAAGGTTCTTGAGCCTATCGTAAAGTGTTTCTGCCAGGCGTTCACGAAGGGTATCTTCACCCGCCACGAAGCAACAGGATTCAAGAACGAGATCGTCTTCTATGCGAAGGAAATGATCTTCATGAATACAACTCAAAAATTGGAGTTGTTCAAGGAGTTGGGGGCGCGTGGTGCTTGTTATGAAAACGAGTACCGTTCCGCGTTCGGATTGAGACCGCTACCCGAACTCGAAGGCAAGCGGATGATGTCGCTCAATTACATCGACACGAAAGATGCAAAACAATACCAGACAGGCGAAGGTGGAGGTGAAGGCTCATGAGTAAAAATCCGAAGATATACGGCTTCTGTGATGCTGGGTGCAAGTGGGAAACCGTTCACAAAGACGACTTCGATAGGTCGGCGGCTTTTGTTGCTATGCCAATACAAGGTGGTGACACTTTCGTTTTAGAGCCGCTGAAAACTTATCGAGTCAAGAAGGCTACAAGTTTGGCTAATTCGGGTTTAGGATTCCATTTGTTTGTCGCCTATACTTTGGGCACGGACAAATTCGCCAAATGCATATACGACCCCGACGATGTGCCAGTCACCGATCCTTTCGGTCAGTATTACAACTTCGATTTTGCGTGGAAAGAGTTCGTGACCGTAAGGCTTTGCACCGTGGAGCGTTCCAGCAATGCTCGCGTGGCGGTTGTTGAGATTGACGGAAAAGCGTACTACTGGATTTTGTCAACGGAAGCAACCGAAGGTGAGGTCTACGAAGATATTCACATAAATGTCGTGGATTCGGATGAGTGCTACCTGGTAAATGAGCATGCCGAAATCCTGGCAAGGGCAGGCGAAGTGCCAACCGCTATTAACCTTTCCGAGTTTGACACCACGGGCAAGATCGTGGAGACCTACCCCGACGGAACAAAGAGAACTACCACGATGGAGTTCGACGGAAACGGAAACCCCGTCAAGATCACGGATGCTTACGGCAACGAAACCGTCATCACTTGGTAAGGGGGAAAGAGCATGGATGTAAATTCTTTTTTGATCGGACTCACAAAGGGCAGAGCGAGCGGCAGACTGAACATCGCATACGGAGACACCGCGCCCGAGGACACCACGAAGCTGTGGGTCAAGACGGACAGACCGAGCGCGGTTCATATAACGAATGAACTGCCAGACCGAGTGGTTGGCCAAGGGAGCGAACTAATCTCGACCACTATATCGCCGCGGTTAGGTTCTCAACCTATACAGCCCGCCTGCGGCGTTGTGGGAAATAAAATTTACGTATTAGGCGGATACACGGAGATAAAGTGCTTTGACACCGAGATCAACGCGGTCTCTACCCTATCCGCGACCCTTCCCGAGCGCAGGTGCGCTATGGCCTATGCAACCGTGGGCAACAAAATATATATGTTTGGGGGGTATCCAAACACGGGCGCGACGGGCACCACATACAATACCATTTTGAGATTTGACGCAGACACTGGGACGGTTGAAAAGCTGACCACGGTGGTGCCCGTCACAATGATGGATATGACCGCCCAAGCAGTCGGAACCAAAATCTACATCTTTGGTGGACGCGAGTCGGCATCGAATTCCAGCGTGCATTCCAATCTTATATTGAGATTTGACACCGAAACCGAGGAGTTCTTCGGGGATGTATACGAGTCCCTCCTCCCGATCCAAGTGGCGTCCATGGCCTCGGCTCTCGTCGGAAATAAGATCTACTTGTTTGGCGGCTACGAAAAAGGTGTGGGGACGTCAAAAAAGATAATGGAGTATGACCCCGAGACGCACAAGGCGAGACTCTTGGAGACGACCCTTCCCTACCCCACACAACACGCGTTAGCCGCGACGGCATATGGGAATGAAGTGTATATTATCGGCGGTTATGACAACGGCTATTCTTCTACAATTCGACGCTTTTTCGCTCACACGGAGCGCTGTGAACTGCTATCCACATACGCCGCGTTTGCCATCCATAAGGGAGTCGCGGCAACTATCGGCGATTATATCTATATTTTAGGTGGAAGCCGAAACACGTCGAACGACTACATCGGGCAAATCTACAAATACGGGTACACCGTTCCGCAAGGCGAACTCCTATTGGTAATCAGCACCAGTGGGCACGTCGTTAAACTCTTGGAAACCCCAGGGGCGACGGTTTCAGGGAGGGTCTGGAAAGTGTACCGAGGCGACCCAAATGACGCAAGCGAGAGAGTCGTGTTTGCGACTTACAGGAATGGCGCATGGACTGAGTACAACGCGTAAGGGAGGTATTTATATGTGGAGTATTTGGGATAAGAAAACAGATATAAACGGAGTCCCTGCGGAGCGGGTGCTGACGGTCAATTTCAAGCACCTCGCAAACGAGGAGACCATCTACATCAAGACCGTGGACGACACGGTGGTGCAGATCGAGGGCAAGAGCATCCTGGCCGACCATTACGGCATCGACCCCGCGCTTCCCGACGAGGAGTTCATCGCGGAGTACGAAAGAATCCTTGCCGAGCCTGTCGAGGAAGTAACAGAAGCAACCGAAGGAGGTTGAAACGATGGAATTTATCAAGCGAAATTATCCCGCCGAGTTTCGGGCACAGGAGCAAAGCGGATTGATTGAAGGCCTGCCTATTGTCTTTGATACCCCGACCGACATCGGTGGCTGGTTTCAAGAGACGATCGTCAAGGGTGCGATCTCCGAAGATGTTCTGAAAGATGTGCGGTTTTTCTGGAATCACAACATCGAGGAAAAGGCGATTGCCCGCTCCGTGATCCCGATTGATAAACTCGGTGGCATGGAGTTGAAGATCACTGACAAGGGCGTGAACATGCTCATGAATCCGAATCGCAAGCGGACGGATGCAAACGATCTCTGTCTTGCTATCGAGGACGGAGTCATCAACGCTATGTCGTTCATGTTCGGCGTAGCGGAGGAACGCTGGGAGGATGAAGACACCGACTATCCCAAGCGTTTCATTACAAGAATTGACCCTGTTATCGAGGTGTCGGCGGTGAACTTCCCCGCCTACGCCACGACTGACATACACGCGAGAAGGGACACGGCGGCGGACTCCGACCGTGCCGCTCTGGACAAGATGCGGGAATCGCGGAAGGCATCGGCGGAAACCGAGGCAAAAGCCAAGAGAGAACTCGAACTCTTGAAGGCGAAGTACAAATATCTTTATTAAATCAAGGAGGAACAAAACTATGAAGAAGTTTTTGGAGAATCTGATCAAGGCAAAGGAAGCCAGAGCAAAGGAACTTCGTGAGGCTATCGACAAGAGCGAGGATGTCAACGAGGTTCGCAATCTCGGCACTACCCTTCAGTCCGTTCTGGACGAACTGACCGAGGCGAAGAATAAACTGGCCGAGATGGACGACGGCAACGGCGGCGAGGGTGGCGAAGGCGGCGAGGGTCGCGGCTTCAATCCTACCGCATCCTTCGGTGTTGGTCAGCACGGAGGCGTACAGACCCGAAACGATGACCCCCTGTCCACTATGGACTACCGCAAGGCTTTCAAGGAGTTCGTCCAGCGTGGCACTACCAACGACATTCTCAAGAGAGCAGACGCAGAGCATGTCACTACCGACCTCGGCATCCTGCTCCCCAACACCATTGTGAACGAGATCATCAAGGGCGTTGAGAAGGTCTACGGTCAGTTGTATGCTCGTGTCAAGAAGACCAATGTAAAGGGCGGTGTTCAGTACCCTATCGGTGCATTTACCGCTTCCATGTATTGGGACGGCACGGACGGCTCTGACAAGGAGCATGGCGTTTCCGAGAAGCAGAAGACTGGCGGTATTACTGGCTATGTCCAGTTCACTTACCACATTGGTGAGATTCGTATCGCACAGTCCCTGCTCCAGACCGTTGTGACCGTGGATGCTTTCGAGCGTGAGATCATCAACGCACTTGTCGAGGCTTATGTCAAGGCAATGGATGACGCGATCCTCAATGGTGACGGTCTGAAACAGCCCGAAGGCATTCTGACCGAGGCCGCAAAGGGTTCGAGCCGAATCCCTGCCGCAAACGTGATCTCCTTCACCGCCGAGGAAATGGAGGACTGGACTTCTTGGCAGAAGAAGTTGTTCGCAAAGATTCCTCTGTCCATGAGAGCCCTTCGTCCCGAATTTGTCATGACTCCCGAGACCTGGGAGAGCAACATCATGACCCTCAAGGATGCAAGCGATCGTCCCGTCTACCGTGAGACATACAACCCCGAGACTGGTGACGAGAGAGCAACCTTCAAGGGTCGCGGCGTTACCTTTGTCGAGGAGGGCGGTATCAAGTCCTTCGACACCGCTTCCGCTGGTGATGTCTTCGCTATGATGTGGGTTCCCGAGCGGGCTTACCTCATCAACAGCAACATGCAGTTCTCTTACAAGAAGTATTTCGACGAGGGTACTAACCAGTGGGTTACTAAGGCTCTCGTAATCACCGACGGTAAGGTTCTGGATGGCAAGTACATCTACCTGCTCAAGAAGGCGTAATTTGAGCCGTTTTGTAAGCAATTAACCAAAGGAGGAATACAGTATGACGGTTGAGAGTTTAACACCGATCACCGAAGCGGAACTTCTCGATAAAGTGAAGACCGCAATCAATTTGAAAGGGAACGACTATCAGAACGACACTATCCAGATTTGGATAGACACGGTGAAGCAAGACCTTTCTTTCGCGGGCGTTTCCGCTGATGTCCTCGGTTCGACTCTTGCCGTCGGCTGTATTGCTCGCGGAGTTGATGACTATTGGGCAAGCCACCGTGAAGAATACAGCACAGCGTTCTACGCGATGGCAGAACGGTTGCGGACTACGGAAGTTAAGGGGGCGGAATGATGGCGGACTACAAACCGAATCTTCCTTTCAATGTCCCTGCTATGCACTTGAAACGCACCAAGACCAAGATCAACGGTGTATACCAAGAGACTTTCGCGGAGCGGTTGACTTTCAACTGTTCCGCAAAGTCCTACGGTGGAACAGAAAAGATCGTCAACGGAGTTTCGGTCATCGAGGACACATGGCAGATTGATACTTGGTTCAATCCAGACTTCGGGAAGGGCGACAGAGTCCGATTCCTTGACGATGGGACGGAATACGAGATACTCGCAAGACCAGAGAATATCAATCGGCGTGGTCAGTATATGCGTTTCAAGGTGGTGGCAATCGGTGGCTAAAAAATATCGTGGATCATCCGTAAAACGAGGAAACCTTATTGAGATGTACGGCGTTTCGGAACTGTTGAAAAGCATCGAGGAGGCAGGGGGCAAAGTCGATGAAGCCGTCAAAAGGGCTGTCGATGAATCTTTGAAGATCGTCGGTGATGACATGCAATCTTTCATGATCCAGCATAGACATTCTGGCGATACGATGGAAAGTTTCGAGATTGTCCCTGCCAAATCAGATGGAAACACAGTTACAGGAAACGCTGGCTATAACATTAAGAACGGTGGACTTCCAGCGATCTTCCTTGATGTCGGGACACCGAAGCAGAAGCCACACTTCTTCCGCTATTATGCGGTGGAGAATAACCGACAACGTATCGAGAAAATCCAGCGGAATACACTTGAAGAAATCTTGGGAGGGTTGAAGTGATGCAGGAACTTTTAGGACTATTCGACGAAATGGGCTATCCGCACTATCGTCAAGGCTCAATAGCGGACGACGACTACGACCCTTCGTTCTTCA
>UZAT01086087.1_pt1 | contig 13473 bp, 13 predicted proteins | sample 2160861 | NCBI WGS metagenome assembly UZAT01 (sample SAMEA5138306, study PRJEB28736) | viral metagenome | reverse complement strand
TGAGCAGGACATCATGCGAGCCACAGCCAGAAGAATAGAGCTTGTTGTTGTTGGTGCTGTTGGCAAGCATATTTGCGAACTTGATTACGATGACGGAGCCGCATCCGAAAAGGTTAATAAACTGATTGAGGAAATCGAATTCTGGAAAGATGAAAACAACCGCAAGGCCAAAGTCATTGATAAACTGCTACTGCTTGAAAAGTAATATTTGAAATAGAACAAATATGGAGGAAAAAGGGAGAGAGAAAAATGGAAATTGGTAAATTTGTTGGTGGAGAAAACTATATTGAGGAAGTAGCGGCCTATATCCGCGTATCCACTCAGGAACAAAAGCTGCACGGCATTTCTTTGGAAGCGCAGGTTGAAAAGCTGACTGAGTATGCCGAAAAGCACGGCATGAAAATCGTGAAGTTCTACAAGGACGAAGGTGTTTCCGGGCGTAAGCTCATTAAGAACCGCCCAGCCCTTCAGGAAATGATTCAGGATGCCGAAAAAGGCAAGTTCAAGCGTATCATCTTCATCAAGCTGGATCGTTTCTTCCGTTCGGTGGCGGAATATCACGAATGCATGAAGCGCCTTTCTGTTGGCGGCGTGATCTGGACGGCCACAGAGGAAAAGTACGACCTGTCCACCCCGTCAGGTGAAGCCTTCGTCAATATGAAGCTGACCATGGCACAGTTTGAAGCGGATCAGGCCGGGGAACGTATCCGCATGGTCAATGAATACAAAATCAAATCCGGCCAGCCGTTGTATGGTTCTCAATGCCTGCCGTTCTGCTATCAGGTGGAACAGCCGGAAGAAGGCGAACGCCACAAGTACATTGCAAAGCGTGATGATGAAATCATGCGGGATCTGATTGCGCATTTCCAGCAAAATCATTCTGTCCGTGCTGCCATGCATCACGTCAATACCAAGTATCAGCGGACATACACATATAAAATGATAATGGGCGCGTTGACCAACGAAATGATTTGCGGTTCTTATAAAGGGAACCCCAATTATTGCGAACCATATGTCACCCGTGAAGAATTCGACCACATCCAAAAAAGCATCAAACGCAATCCGAGAACATCACCGTCAGAACACACGTACATCTTTGTAGGTCTTATCCGCTGCCCGTCTTGTGGACGGATGATGGCTGGATGTGTTTCATCGCATGCAAAATATGACAATAACGGCAACATAAAAAAATACTATAAATACCATGGATACCGTTGCCGTATGGCAAACGTTGAAAAGCAGTGTGATTTCCGAACTGTTGCCTTTGAAAACCGCTTGGAAACGACCCTTCTTGCATCCATTGAAGGTATTTTGAAAAAGAAGAAACTGAATGTCATTGAGCTAAAAAACAAAACTGATCGTGTAAGCAAGTATAACATTGAAGAACTTCAGCAGGAGCTTGACCGCCTGAATTACTCTTGGCAAAAAGGCCGTATTAAATCCATTGAGCAATATGACAAACAGTACGATGAACTGATGGCGAAGATTGAAGCAGCCAATGAAGAACAATCTGAACTGCATAGCGAACCTGACTATGAAAAGATTCAGGAGATTCTTTCAGGCGATTGGAAAAGCATTTACTACGAACTGGACGATGACCACAAACGTGCATTCTGGCGTTCCTTCATTGAGGAAATACAGCTTGAATGGACAAAGGATGTCAAACGCATTGCTGACATTAGATTCTTTTGATAATTTTTTTTGCTAAATTTATTTGTACATAATTTCTGCACCGAATGGAGCGGGAATTATATACAAACAAAAAGACCGGGAAACTCCCGGTCTTTTTCTATTCATAGCCCCAGCAGAAAATCCGCCGATACATCCAGCGCCTTGCAAAGGGCATGCAGCGTTTCAACGGAAAGCTTCCTGCTTCCGCGCTCAATATGGCCGATGAACGAAGTGCAAACCCCGATTTTTTCGGCAAGCCCTTCCTGAGTAATCCCCAAAACGTTCCGCCTGATCCGCACCCGCTTGCCCAGCTGCACATAGTCCACTTTGACCACCTCCGGGCATATTATGCCATCCTTTTGCGCTCCTGTGCGAATTTCGACACAACACGACAAAAGAAAAAAGCCGGGGATTTCTCCCCGGCCTTCTTACCTATGCGCTTTCTGATTCAGGTGTTTTTCAAACTTGTTGATTGCTTCCGTGACAGGTCCATTACAGCCCTGTTCTTTCAAGCCCTTCAGACAGGCCAGCACACCATACACAAGCAGCGTCATTTCCTCATTGGTGCTTGCCATATCTTCTTCGTGGTGCTTCTTCAGAGCCTGAATATCTTCGTCCTGCTTTTTCTGTCTGTCCACCCAACGGACGAATTTGAAAACAACCGCTGCGAGCGCACCAATCGCGCCAATGACCGCAGCCGCCGCTGTGATGGTTTGCCATGTCAACGTAATCTGCATTGGTTATCCCTCTCTCTGTTTTTTATCCCTTGTAGCCGATGGCGATCCAACCAACGGAAGTGTTGGTTGTGCCGTTTCTGGTCACATAGGCATCAAAGCCGCTTACTGTGATATTCGCAGAAGCGCAGCCCGACACCGATGTTCCGGGAACGGTTGTGATGGCAGTTGTCAGCACCATGGGAACCGAAGTGTATGCCACGGCAAACGTAACAGCCTTGGCCGTTGGCGTATCCTTCACAGGCGTGATGGTTTCAACGCCCCATTGCAAAAGCAGGCCATTGGAGAACTGCACACGGCCAGACCGGCTGCCGTGCGTCACATCCCCGGAAGTGATGAATTCATCCCCGCCGTTTGCCCTTGTGACCTTCACATTGGAATCAAATACAAGGTTCTGTGTTCCGGTCAAATACCGCCAGATTCCGTGTGACCTTGCTGTGTCCCAGCAACCTATAGAAGTCACGCTGTCACCGCTTGCGCCGTACATCTTGCAGTTGTGAACGTTTGCCGCATCGTCCGTGGTCTGGAAGTAGATATCCTTTTCCTCGTTCGACTTTTTCACGCCGCCCATGTACACATACTGGTTGATGCTCAAAGGCATGTCGATTTCCATGCCGTTTTCAACTTCGCTCACCTTGCCAAAGGCCAGCCCCTTGCCGCTTGCATTGAAATCCATCAGGGTGAAGGCCGTTGCAACATCTGTGAAGGCTGTCACGGTTCCAAAGTAATCGGTCAGCGAAAGCCGCAAATCATACGAAGTATCCGTGTTCAGGTTGATATTCAGCAGCATATTGCTGTCGTAGGTGTACACGCTGCCGGTTGCCGCCTGTGTCCACGTTTCGCTTGACTTTGGCCTGTATTCAACTTTGTAGCTTTTGGCATTTTTGTTGCTTACTGCCGCAATGCTGAACTTGATCCTTGCCTGCGCCATCGTGCCGTTATCATCAGCAGAACCAAGGCCGTTCGCCCGGATGGCCGTGAACGTGTTGATCTGCGGCGCAGCATACGCAATCACAGCAATGGTTTTGGTTGTGCTGGCTGTTCGTCCACGGCTATCCGTTACCGTGATAGTTGCCGTCCTGTTCCCGGCTGTGTTCAGCGTGCCGGTGGTTGGTGAAGATCCTGTGTAGGTCTTGCCATCCAGCACCGTCTTGTATGCCTTGATGGTAGAGCCAAGCGCACCCGCCGCCGTGATGGTCAATTTGGCCTTGGATTTGCTCTGGACAAAACCGCCAAACTGTGCATTGATACCCGATTCTGTTTCCGCAACGGTCACGCCTGAAATGGTCGGAACAACGGAGGCCGGAACAGTTACCGTGAAATTCTTGGATACTGCCGAACCGATCTTCGTGCTGCCTGAGTACGTTGTCACCGTCACCTTTGCAGTACCGCTGGTTGCGCTTGGGATGGCGTTTAACCAGCTTGTCGGTATGGCATAGGAAGTGGAAGTGCCAACGCCATTCGTGGTCTTAGAATAGCTCCCAAAGCTGAATACAACGGTATGGGTGAAACTGCTGGAAGCTCTGGTGATGTTCACCGTAACCGCATTGGTACCGTTCACGCTCACAGAGCTGGTAACGCTGCTGATGCTGGATGCGCGGGCGATGGTGTCAAACGTTCCGCTTCCGCTGGCTGTTACGTTGCCGTAATAGGTGCCGGACAGGGTGACATTGATGCCCGCCGTGGCAGAGAAAGAACAGGTTTTCGTGCCATTGGAAGCATGCGCCACCGTGACCGTTTTGGTGTACAGGGTTTTGGTCTGGTTGCCGGAAAGCGAAGCCGTGAAGGTAAAGCTGTACTTGGTGCCGTTGATGGTCACGCTGCCGTTTTTGGTCGCGCTGGAATTGATGGTGTAGCTGCTGCCCGTGGATACCAGCTGCACCTTGACCGTCACGCTGGATGTGTTATTGGCCACAGACTGGCTATCCACCGTCCACGCAATCTGCAGCCTGTATCCTGTGCGGATAGCCTCCTGAATGGTGCCGGATGCTGCCAATGTTTCAACCTCCTTTTATGGGAGGCCAGAAACGCCTATCATTCCTTTATAGTGGTTTAGAGTGATTTTACAGTACCTTTTTGAAGCTCAGGTTGCCGTTTGCACGCGGCATGAATGCAAAGTTGCCCAGCTGCAAACTGTGAAGGATCTGTGTATCCGTCACATACAGCTTGCGGTTGCTGAAGTACGCCACTTCCGCGCCGTCCTGAAGAAAGGAAATTCGGTCGTTTGCAATCTGCAATTCCAATTCGTTTCCCACTTCGCCCAGCAGGATCTTGCCATCCGTGAAGCGGATGTATTTTCGGATTTCCTCAAATTCCGCATCGGTGCCAGCGGCAACGGCTTCCAGATCAGCATTGAACTTCGTGAACTGGATGTCGAAACTGTTCTTGGTCAATTCCACTTGGGCGCTGACCTCAGAAACAAGGGCTTCCGCATCTTCCTTCAATGTGTATCTTTCAGCCACCTGCGCCGTGATATCCTCGGCGCTTTTGGTGATGGACGATTCCACATTTTGTTCCAGATTGTACACGATTTCCGTGGCATCGTTCACCGTTACCCATGCCGCCGTTTCCGCATCATACCGTTTCAGAACTGGCGGTTCTGCACTGGTATCCAGCCACATATAGGTGGTTGCGCTTGGTGCTGTGGCGCTTTGTACCACCGTATGCAAAAGGGCGTTCGTGGCCTTGTTATAGGCCGTTTTGGCCGCTTCATAGCTGCTGGACAAGGAAACCAGCGAATACAGGAAAGAATCATCGCTGAACAACGTGCATTCTACCGTGTACAGGCTGTTGGTGCTGCCTTCCGTGTAGGTGGGTTCCGTGTCATCCCATGGGCTTGCAGGCGGGAAGGTGGTGGGCTTTGCTGGCAACGCTGCGGTGGAGGATTGGAGCAGATAATACCGATATGTTGCATACACATCGATCACGCTTGAAAGCGTGATCTGCCCCGATGCTTTTACAGCCACGGTTCAGCCCTCCAGCTGTGCCACATAGTTTGCTTTGTGGCTCACATCCCCTGCATCAATGGTCAGCGTTGCACCCGTTCCAACAGCGGTTTCAGCACCGTCCTTGTACCATTTGATGGTGCCAAGGGCTGTAATCTGTGCAGCAGTCAGTTCTGCACCAGCCTTGTACACATGGGCAGTCAGCACCGTTGCAATGGCAGAATTCTTGAAGATCGTGCCATTGCTGGAAGTGATGGAAAGCGTGATTGCATCTGCACCGGCAGCACCAGTTTGGCCTGTAGCACCAGTCGCACCCGTGAAAGCAATGGTGAAGGTGAATTCCTTTGCGATGGTAACTTCACCGACATGCACCGGGATTTTGATGACACCACCCGTTGTCACGCTTGTAGTAACGGCAATGGTCAAAGTGGGAGATGTGGTGTTGTTGTCGCTGGAAACGGTCACGCCAGCGGGTTTGGTGATTTCGGAAACCGTCACGTTGCAAGGCACTTGCGCAGCACCCTGCAAGGCAATGATCTGCGTTGTGGCTGACCCTGCTTTTGCCGCATTGGTCGTGCCGGGGAAAGCATGGGTTTCGGATGTAAGGATTACCGAATAAGCGTCCGTTACGTCCACGATGGAAATTTGGTCTACCGATTTGATTGCCATATGCTATCTCCTTTCTTTTTCATCATTCCGTTACCAGTTGGCATTTGAATACCACTTTTGTATCCACATCGCTTGGTGAGAGCGATAGTGAAAAACCTTCGTCAGATATCCGGCTATCTGTTGCCAGTATCGTGCCAAAGGTTTTTTCCCCGATTCTCTGCCAGTACCATTCAAGGTAGGCAGTGTTCCCGAATTCGGCATGCATAGCTGCCGCATCCGTGATGGTTTTTCCGCCTTTGAAGATCACAACGTTCAGCACGGTCGAAACATCGCTGTTTTTGAAAACAGTTCCCCGGCTGCTGTCAATCCGCAATGTCACAGCATCCTGCCCATCGCGGCCATCCTTGGCGCTCTGGACAACCGTTTTGCTGGTTTTGGTGGTGAAGGTATCCACCACACCGCCCAGCGTCAATTTATTGGCAGCAGGATCGAACAAGTTGATGCTTAGTTTGCTGACCGTGAAAAGCTGGTCAATTCCGTGCGGGCGGCTTACAACCCGCACCTTTGTTCCAATGTGGAAGGAAGTGATTTTCTCCCCCAATGCAGCCAAATCGGCCGCCGTCAATTCAACGGTTTCGGACAGGTTGACAAGCTGGGCAAGATGTGCTTTGCCCTTTGTCAGCAGGTTTGCGGCTTCAGTCACATCGTCAAATATGACCGTCTTGACAATCAGGCCATATTGTGCTTGTGCATCCTCATCCACAAGGGTATCACTGCCATCATTCAGGCCAGCAATGGTCAAACGTTTGTCTGTGTCATTGCCTTCTGCATCCTTCAGTTTCGCGCCAAGTGGAATCACTGCCGTTGCAATGTCCGCACCCTTGCGTATCCGTTTCAGATCCAGCAGGTTTTTGCCAAACGTGATGGTCTGTGGAGCAAGCAGCGTGAAGTCTTGCAGATAGTCCAGATAATGCACACCGTTTTCATGACGCATTTGCAGATAGCCGCCAAGCAGTTCAATCAGCTTCTTCTGCAGCTCCGTCCATGTATCGGTGTAGTCAATGTTCGACCGCACGATGTAGCCATTGGCATCTGTGACCGTCACCTTGCCCAGCACGAACCGCTTTTCTGCATCCACCTGCGCGTTGTGGCTGTCCAGCAGCAAGGCCAGATATTCCGCAATGCTTCCGCTGAAATCATATGGACGCATGATACTGTCAAGCAAAAAGGCCATTTCCCCTTCACAGGAAACGGCCTTTTCGTTATGCCATCCAATTTCATCATCCAGCACCCGTCCACGGAACAGCAGGTAATCATCCTGATACACCGCGATGATGCTTTTCAGCTTATGGATCAGCCCGTAATACGGATGATCTGCCGGAACCGTGAACGCAAACGAACCTGTTTTGTTCACTTCCAGTTCCACAGATGGGCTGAGGATCTTCAGGTTTTCCAGCTTGCTGTGGTACAGAAGTGAACCATCACAATACACTTTGTATATCACATGCTTCCCTCCGTCCATGCGAAGGTGATGTTCCCGACACCTGTGACGGTAACATCGTTTTCACCCTCCGCAAATTCCAGTTCAGGGATGGTGAATGTGCCTGCGTTTGGTGTCCATATGCCACTGCCAAAGGCAATAGTCATTGCTGCAGTTGTGGTAATGGAAGGCACAGCACGTTTCCGCGCATTTGTCAAGGTGATGACTTCGGTGCCGTTTATTGCGACCGACATAATTGTCGGCTGCAGCTTATACTTGTATGGATCGCATTCACATTCCACAGTGATTTTGCCTGCACCCTTTTCATCCGTGAAGCTGGATACATAGCACCGCCCCACATAGTAAAAGCCGGGATCATCGTCATCAATGATCCGCAGCTTTTGACCATGCAGGGCGTTTTTGACATTGGAATATTGCGTGGGAAAATCACTCCGGGGAACAATGGTGGCGAAGGTGAATTTGTGTTCTGCTTCGCCGTACTTCGGCCCGCCAAAAAAGTCGGTATAATCAATGGAGCCGTCAGCTCCTTCAATGTCCACCTTCTTGTTTTTGACGGATGGTGCGCCGTACTCTTTTTTGACCAAAAGAAGATTCAGGTCACGATATGAATGCAATTCCCCGAAAGTGATTCCTTTCGTTGTGTATTCCTCCTTATCATCATTTTGGGGTTATGCTAATGCACCCGTAAAATCTCTCCACTGCTTGTCGCTGCACAATCTGTACGCTTTATGCTCTTTGTAAAGCGTTATCCCGCAATATACGTTCTTCCAGCTACCACCAGTTACATCGGGTAGCGCGTCCACTTCTCGTTTTTCGAGAACATCAATGTAGATGTTATCAGGGAGTTTGTCTGGACTCCAATTTGAGAAATTGACGGTTGCATTCCCGATGCTGTTTCCAATTACTTTCACATGATTGATGTTATAACCGGAAACATCGATAAACCTGTCACACTCCATGCAGCAGTTTCCGATGATGGTTGCACCATACAGCGCGATTTTATCTCGCATGTAGAACACGCAGCTGGGCAGCAATTCTCCATTTCCATCCACCATGTCTGCGTCAGGATTGGTGAAGAACTTCTTGCTTAAAGCATCGGAAAAATTCTTGAACGTGTTACCGACAAACGAATAGGATGTCATACCATTGCCGGCATAATACGATACATCACCATCAACACAGCCCAGCCGCCAGATGGAATCGAACACGTTATGCGCAATCGTGGTTCCACTAATGGCCGCGCTTTTCGTAAAAATAGTTTTGAAAAAGTCGATGTAGTTGCCGCTCAAAAACATGAAAGTGAAGTTGGTAGTATCTGTAAAGTTCGGGTTCGCAGATGCAGCACCTGAGATATACGTGTTCGTGATCTGTGAATCGGAAGTAACATGCCCATCTGCTTGCTTCAAGAAAAACTTCGTGATGGCAACAAAAGAACACTTGTCGATCTTCACCAGATCATGCATCGCGCCACGGATAATGTGTCCAAAGTTCACAGCCACGCAGTATTTCATTCCGCCGCAACTCAGGCTGATATTATCGATGAACGAAGCATTTGATTTTACACCATAACCAGCGCCAGCATAGTACACGCTGAAACCATGCAGCGTCACATTCATCTGCTTTCCGGTTTCACTGTGCAAAAAATGTCCGTAACAAGTAATGTTGGCGTTATTGTATTGATAGTTGTTTGTCGTATTGGCTCCGTAAATGCTTACCGTATCAACACCGTCTACCTCAAGCGGTTTATACAGTGCATACTTTTTCCCCGGCAGAATCAGCACAGGCTTGCCTGTGTTGATCGCCGCTTGGAATGCGTCAGCATCATCCGTGGTTCCGTCACCAATGGCTCCAAACATTTCCGGCACAGCATATCCAAGTACATTGGTTACGCCCTCTGCCGTTACATTCTCGCCGTCCTTGTACGGGATCGCTTGCTTCTGTCCATCGGTCAGTGTGATTTCGATGTAATGAAAACCATACTCGTCAGGGCTTCTGGTTACAGTAACACTGGCAATGCCAACTCCGTTAAAATCGCCGTTTTCAACAGCATTCCTGATTTCATTAGTTGTATCTGTTGCACTTTGGGCTGCACTATTCGCAGCATCAGCCGCATCAATCGCGTCACGCGCAGCACCATTCGCGTATGCTGTCGCGCCAGTTGCCGAGTTAGCCGCGCTGTTTGCCCTGCCTGCTTGCAGGTTTGCGGCATCAGCAGCCGTATTGGCGTTGCTTGCGGCAGCGTTAGCACTATCAGCAGCGTTATTTGCGCTGATAGCTGCATTTTCCGTAGCTTCGATTTGCTCAAGCAGTTCTTCTAAACCGTAATATACACGGTTTCCGTCAATAATTTTATCGCTGGATGTTCGTACAATCCGGCCATCAAAAACAGCAACGGTCTGCCTGATACCTTTGCCTATAACCTTTATGGCAAGGGAAAAACCGCCATCGTATACATAGCAGTGTTCGTCCGGCTCAACGACCGCCGAGCTGCCCTCTGCCGCGCCGTCCACCTTCATGGTTTCATCGTTAGGACGGATGAAGTAACCGGTCACAGTGCAGCCAGCAAGATCCACATTTTCACTGCCCCTGCACACAGTCACTTCAAAGCGGTTGGCTTTCTCATCGCCGCTGGCAAGGATATCCCCTACATACCGCCGTTTCAAGCCATCGTTCAGATCCACTTTGATTCTGTGGATGAATCTTGTTTCAGCCATCCGTGCATAACCCCTTTCTTATTCACTCAGTGCGATCTGCACCATGCCGTCCGCCATTCGGATGATCTGCTTTAGCACACTGCAGCCAATGAATTTTTTGTTCCCTTGGCTTTCGCTTTCGCGCTTCAGCCATTCCAACCCCTCAAATTCGGCGGCGATCTCCGAAAGCGGCCTTGCATCATCCATTTGCAGGATCACCATGCCGCCCGTGATGGTTGGCCCATCGATCCAGTTGACCGTGTATTCATTTCCCCGGCTGGTGGTCAGTTTCATTCCCCGCGCCCCCCTTCGGTTCGTCTTTGGCGCTTGTCACAATATCCAAAAGCTGCTCAAGCGTCTGAATACACCCAAGCAGCCTGTCCATATTGTCCTTGCCGCGTACATCGATCTGGTTAAGCGTGGAAATCAGGCTACGCAAAACGTTTTCCATGAATCATCCCCCCTTATCAATAGCCAAGATAGTTGATCGTACCATTGGAAGAAGGCGTGAACACAAAGCCGGACGGGATTCCGCTCACTTTGCCAATGGGATTATCGTTGTAATCAAACACCGTCAACGATGTGGTGGAGTTGATGCCAACACTTCCGCCTCTATACAGCGTGGCTTCCTTCCACGAACATTTGCGGTTGATCAGTGTCACGTTGGTAAACTGCGCTGTCTGCGCAGTAAGAGAACCATTGACGTGCAGGTTTTCCGCCTGCGAATAGCCAGAAAAAATGTTGTTGATGGCCGCGATTTCAGCATTGAACGTGCTGGCCGTTACATAGCCATCCAGATTGATTTTGGATGCCTGAATGCGGATGCTTTCAGCCGTTTGGTTGATGGAAGAGATAATGCCATCCTTGCTGACCTTCAGTGCTATTTTTTCAGCATTCACGCTGATGGATGCTTCTGCCTGCGATACGCGCCCGGTCAGTTCTTCCACGGTCGTTTTTTTGGCACACAGCAGGATTTCCGCCTTTAAGCCGTTGATCTCGATGTATGCCTGCTTTACCGTGCCATCAACGCGGTTGATCTCGCCCGTGTTCAGGTCGATCCGGGCCATTGCCTCATCCGCGCTTATCTTGGCCCAGCGGATGATATCGCCGATTTCCTTCTGCACGCTTCGGCTGCCGCCACCGCCGCCACCGGTCAAAACCGCCACTTCTTCTTCAGCCTTGACAACATTTTCGGTCAGCGTGCGCGGCTTTTCGCCAAAGGTGTACAGCGTTTGTTCGGGGTTCACAAGGTCGATTTCGATTTGCGAACACACCATCACCTTGTCCAGCCCGTGCGGATTGGAAAGGATGCGTACCCGGTCGCCAAGGCGAATGGGCTGCACATTGCCATCCACAAAGTGCATGTCAATGGCTTTCAGCGTGATGGTTTCCAGTGCAATGCCGGTTTTCAGGTATTCGCGGGCCTTTTCCAGCAGCTTGGCGGGGTCATCTTCATAGCCCCATGTTTGCGTGCGCCAGATCTTGCCATACAGCGCCACAGCTTCATCATCCTGAATGTAATTCAGGCCGCCATTGACAGAGGCGATGGAAAGCGGCTCGTTGTACGCTCCGTTTTCATCGATCTCAGAAATGCCAAGCGGGATCAGCACGGTGAACACATCGCCCGCATCCACCTTGTCTGTCAGATCCAGCATGTTCACGCCAAATTCAATGGGCTGGGCATTCTCGTCCCCGTACTGTTTTACCCAATCAATGTAATGGATGCCGTCAACCGTCCGCGTGCGCAGATAGCCGCCATGCACATTCAGCAGCGTGTATTCAATTTCATCAGCCGTTGGAGAATAGTATTCATTTTCCGCTTTGGTGGTTTCGCTGCCGCTGACTGCTGTGATCTCACCTACAACGAACCGCTTTTCAGCATCCACCATGGAATTGTGCTTCTCAATGAACCGCACGAACAGGCCCTTGGCTGTGCCGGAATAGCTGTAAGGTGCCTGCACACTGTCCAGCAGAAACGCCTTATCACCTTCACAGTAAATCGTCTGCTGGTTGTAGTTGTCCCCCTCCGCCTCCATCACGCGGGAACGAAAGATCTGCTCCCCGTCCTGTTCAACGGTCAGAATGCTTTTCAGCTTCTTCAGGCTGCCGTGCAGCTTGTTTCCGGGCGGCAGCACAAGGGACATTGAACCGGCTTTGTTGATATCAAGCGTCACTTTGGGCGAAAGCACAAGGCTTTCCACGTTTTCGGAAAGGGTGGAGAACAGCAGCTCTCCACCCGCATGAATGGTATACATTACAGCCTCCGCCCCTCTCCATGGCGGGCGCGTTTATACGGCTCCACTTCCGCCGTGACCACAATCGTGGCGGATGCTTCATCGCTGTCAAACTGGCTCACTGCCACGCGCCCGATGTAGTAATAATTGGGGTCATCGTCCATCACGATCTTCATACGCTTGCCGTGGATCTCATTCAGAACGGCAGAATAAACGGCAGGCCATTTCAACCTTCCGCCCACAACGCAGAACACACAGCGGATGGTGCGCAGTTCATACTTCACTTCGCCGGTCAAGGCCTCAGTCAGGTCGATCACCGTGTTGCTCCCCGGCACTTGGATCAGCTTCGTTTTCGGGGTGGGCGGGCTGATGACAGGCTTGCTTTTCAGCATCAGCTTCCATGTGCGGTAGCTGTGCTTGTTGTCGAAGGACACACCCTGCATCAGGAATTCCCCCTTCCTTTATGGCCGCTGATTCTGCCAAGATGCTGGTCCATCTTCGGCGCAAGCTGGCCCGCCAGAACGCCGGTGTCCAAAACAATGTTGAATTGAGCATTGGCAAATGCTTCGCGCACAGCAGAAACGATATCACCGCCGCCTCTCCATTCGCCTGCTTCCTGCTTTGTAAGCACCGCTTCGCCTTCATGCAGCCTTGCAAGGAAGTTATCACGGGGTACATAGTTCAGGCCTGTAGCAAAGCCGGGAATCCACGGTGCATCCGGGTTGACGGAAGAATTTTTGATAAAAGTTTCCGCAAGATTGCCCCAAAAACTGCTTCCCGTTTTTTCAGCAACACCAGCGCCGATGCCGGACGCTGCAGCAGAAAAACTGTTCTGGTGAACCGTGATTCTGGCAGAAATATCCGTCATTTTTTCCTTGAGAGATACCCATGCATCCCCCAATGCAAGCACCGCCGATGTGATGCCCTCAACCAGAGGAAGCGTCGATTCTGCCAGTTTGGCGACCGCATTGATCACCATAGTCACAGCCGGTTCTGCCGCATCACCCAGCTTGGCCATGGCCGCATTCAGGTTGTCATGCGCTGTGTTGGATGCCATAACCTGTTCATTGGTTTTTTTGAACTGTT
>UZAT01308636.1_pt1 | contig 13527 bp, 13 predicted proteins | sample 2160861 | NCBI WGS metagenome assembly UZAT01 (sample SAMEA5138306, study PRJEB28736) | viral metagenome | reverse complement strand
CTTCATATATTTTTGCATACATTCCATTAATATTCAAACTTACGATCTCATTAATAGCATCGTCAATTGCTTTATTATAATCCTCTTCACTTAGATCATCGGAAGTCTTAGCAATACGAGCAAGATACGCACAAGTAAAATACTTCTTATCCTCGTCGTATCGTCTCCATTCATCCCACTGAGTGAAAGGATTAAATGGGTTATCTATGGTAGTTAACATCATCTCTGGCATTATGATCCTCCTTTCAAAGCATTAGATAAAGTGGACACGGACACGCCAAGCATATCAGCAATCTGTGCTAGAGTTCTACCTTGTTGTTGATAGATCTTCGCACGTGCAATCTTAGACTCAGACATCAAGATCTTAGATCGTGGTGTTGCATAAGCTTGTACAACATCAAGATTTGTATTATTAAGTATTTGAGATAGTAAAGAACTACTAATCGCACCTGCTTCAATGGCTTCCCACTCTTTTGGTGTAATTTTAACTCTTTGTTTACTTGCTCCTATGCGTTCTCTCATTTCATTCAATACTTGACCTTTTAATTTCTTAATTTGTGATGGCTCCATATCTGGATTTGCAGCTTTTCTCATTTCAATTTGTTTATTACCAACTAAGTGAACCTGTCTCTCTAATGGTGCATTAGCTAATGCTACTCTAAGTTGAGCGTTAAGGGACTCTACTTCCGATGCATATACTTTCTTTGCAGATGGAGAATATGGATTCATCTTAATAGCTGCACTTTCTTTACGTGCAAGGTCGCCTAATGCTTTCATTGAGTTGGCATAGTCAGCATATATGATTTCAATAGGGGCTGGGTTCTTACTCATTAGTTTACGAGCGTCTTCTGCTTCATACATCTTTGTGGACTTGACCTGGGTTTTAACAAAGACCCCCTTTTTATTATAGTACCCGTCTCCAGTGGGAGCGAATACTTTCTCGCCGGTCTTCACATCGACAGAGTAGGCACCTTTTCTCACAAGGGTACGGCCTGATTCTGTAGCCTGGTCTTTGGTAAGGGCCTTTCTTTTATCAACCCTTTGTTCTGATGAGGCTCTACTAATTAATGTTGAAGCTCCTCGAGGATTTGTTAAAGTTCCACCTTGATACTTAGACTTTAACTCAGCGATACGGTTATCTATATAGGACTGCTTATAGTTAAGGTGGTGTTTCTCGGCATCGATAACAACCATGGAGTGTTTTACAGCACGTGCAATCTCTTGTGGAGGTGCTCCTTTAACAGTCATGTCTGTAATCAAGTTCGATACTTTACCCATCTCTTGTTGTTTTGTCTTATTAGACATGCGAGGCATGCCTTCGTATGCAGGGTATGCAGTCTTAGGATTGAATCCTTCTAATGCTTTTAATGCAGAATCCGCTTTAAGGATGCGTGGATCATATGGTATAGCAATAACTGTATCACCATCAAAGTCGGCACCAGACAACTGGTCTGCTGTATGTGGTGTTATACCAATAGCATCAACTGCATCGACACCAAGCACAGAGATTCCTTCTTTATTTTTTGTATTATTTGTTACGATTGGTATCTCAAATACACCAGCATGTGGATAACGAATCAATGCAAGCTGTTCCCCATCTCTATAACTAGGCGAATAGCATTCACTATCCTTTAAAGATACTATTGGTATGATAACATTTGAGGTTTGTCTTGGTAAAGCCGCCGCTTTTAGATGAACAGCTTGTGAATCACAATCATCGGCAAATGAATCTAGTAGTCTTTGCTTTACAACTGGTTGTGTGATCTGAACATATTGATCGAATGTTTCTTTAGAATCAATATAAGCTAGATTTAATTGTTGTTTCGCTAATTCTGGTGGTTGTTTCGATAGGAATTGACTTGATAACGTCTTACTCCATGTCTGCCAACTTCCTTCTACACCAGAGTCATGCTTTCCGGCAAATCCAACAATATTAATGGCGGACTGCTGTTCTTTACCACTCTTATCAGTGTATGTTATCTGTCTGATAGATGCCCCAAACTCGTTAATCTTTTGTTTACCATCTGAATCTAGGTATATTGCGCCTCCATCTTCAGTATCTACAACTGTGTTCATCTTCTTCATAGCTCCATGTTTACCAACTGATGAGTTCTTGGTTGAGTTGTAAATGATGTCGACTCCAGGTGGCATATCATCTGAATAGATGGCCATACCTTTCATGTAATGGGTACCATCTACAGCAATACGAACTTGAGCATAGTGTTTATCTGGTGGTAATGACAAATCTGGAACGCCTCTTCTTAACTGTATTACACCATCCATTGATGAGCCAGAAGGTTTATCGTCATCAAATCTAACCATCACTCTCTTTGAGTCAAGTAAGATCGGAGGTTGTAATGATTTATAAGTTTCTCCACCATCGGATGACCAATCAGTAATCATTCTAATGTCAGATGAATTCTTAGAAGCATATACATAGGCTATTGTGGAGTCCTGTTCTTCTTTTGTTTTTGCGTCCCATTTCTCTTTGTCTCGTATCTCATAGTCAGCTCTTGCTTTCTTCATTGTTTCTGGAGACATGAGCACGCGAACTGTAGTTTTATTAGTGGTCCCTAACTGTTGGGTTTGAATGTTAGTTACAACATACCCTTGTAGTTCAAGTTCTGCAATCGATACGTCCATTTTAGTTCTAGCTACACCAAGTTGAAGATTGGAAGATGTGCCAACGTCTATCATTCCTTTTTCGTCAGCTTGTTTCTTCAACATATTTTTGGTAGCTTGATTGATTCTATGTCTCTCTTGTGTTTCTGGTAATAAGAGATTCTTTACAGTGTTGGGACTAACCCCCATTCTCTTTGATATGGCGACATCAGAATATCCTTTAGCTCTAAGACGGGCAGCCATTGCCGATTGAGCGCCGTATTTTGCTTCGGATTCCATATGAAGTCTCGCACGAAGTTCGGTTGAATTTTTTAAACCTAGCATTTCAGCGATTTTAGGTTCTGACAGTCCTTGTTTTTTAAGTTCTGCTTTTATGGTCGAAAGTGATTTAGATCTTTGAGGGTCTTGTCCAGAACCCCATGGATATCGTCCGCTATGACGCGGGGTACCAAAATGAAATAAGTATGGCATAGGTGGCTCCTCCTATTCTTTAATTTCGTCAATCCTTTTATCAAATAATAAAATCTTATCCATGATATATAAAATATCCTCAGGATTAGGATTCTCAATTAATACCTCATCTGACTGGTAGACTCGTAATTCTATATCAATATCTCTTGGGCTGTATGCGTATTCTAAACAAAATAGAGCTGCATAGATTCTAAGTTGTTGAATTGATGCTGGAGTCTTCCCATTTTTTAAGTCATGAATTCTTAACATATTATTATGAAATGAAATGGTGTCTGCTGTTCCGAAACAATTGTACGAATAAAATAAACAAATTTCAGTGTCCATACGATAACCAATTCCATCATTGACATACATGTTTAATGTTTTATTGGTCTTTGGAAGTTTAACTCTTAAATCAATTAATTTAGCGGCAAGCTCATGGAGCTCCGTGCCTAATTGAGATAATCTCCAATTTGCGTACACACCTTCTAATTTTTCTTCATCATACCCTACCCAAGAATATTTGCTTGGTGCAAGGAAGGCATGAATTCCATCGAGATGATGTCTATTAAATTTCACTCATTATATCTCCTTTCTAATTTTTTTAAGATTTCTTTTTTATTTTCTGGGTATACAAACATTGCGTTGTTAGATAAGGGTGATTGATTTACATAGTAATCTTGGTTTGGTTGTTTAGCAGAGTTTGTAGTTCTCTTACCTTCCAAGAGTACATATCTACCATTTGGAAAGTAGACTGTAGCATCAGGAAATCCTTGTAAATATCCAGCATCATTTGGAATGACTTCGCTTCCTGGGAACTTGGTTCTTATTTCTTTGTATAAACTATTTTTAAAATCTGTTTCTTTCTTCATTAGTCACCTCCTAGTCAAAAATAATAGAATAAGATGTCATTACATAATAATCTCTAAATGGTTGTAAGCCACTCATAACTATCATAGTGATATGGTAGTTGATTTTTATATAACGACATCCCTATCTTCTCATTATAGGCTATGTTTTTGTTGCGACCCCTAAAATTATAAATTTATCCATTTACCTTCATTAAAATTTTCTTTCCTAGTTAACGCCTTTTGTATAGCTACATCGATTGAACTCGTTGACACCAAATGATAGTAATATAAGAACTTATATGGAGTATTCATTCTATCTATACGACCAGCAGATTGAGTTAATGCCTTATAAGAATAGGTCTGAGAATAGAATATAGTACAATCAGTCTCTATACAATTCCAAGCTTCCTGTGCTGCTGTGTACTGACATAGATATACCCATGTCTTACCGTCTGGTAGTTCATCATGGTTGTGACCGTTCCATTCTGAGTATAATAATTTTTTATTCTTACACCATTCTCTTAAAATGTCGAGTTCGTAATTATAATTATAAAATATAATTAATCTTTTGTGTTTCTTATAAATCAAATCAAGAGCATCCAAACGAGACGGGTTGCTATTAACAACTCTTCTTAACAAATAGCATAGTTGTGAAATATCACGAATTGGTTTGTTGTCATAAAAGTTCCAACGTTTCTTAAATAGAATGTCATAATCTATTTGGTCATAATCGCAAATTATATTTTTATGATTTTGGGTTGTTGCGCGAACTGTTGGCATTTCTATCAGTATCGAATCTCTTAGTCTTATTAGTTTTGAAATGTTTAAATATCTCTCAACTTTCGGATACTTCACGAATCGACTCCATACTATATGCTCTCTTTCAAATTCTGTTTTGTTTTTGTAAAAACCATTAGCGACGAACAATGATGTGTACTCTATAAAACTATCACCAGGAGTTGCAGATAATAATATCCATTTATTATTCTTCGCAATTTTAATGAATGAATATGCCCATGATCCATATCCAGTAATCTTTGTTTCATCAAATATAAAAATTGAATCTTTCACGTGTTCGTATTTCTTAATGTTATTCCATGAGTCGACGGTGTGAAGATCCATGGGGACCAGTGCTGCTTCAGATGTCCAGTCCCCAGAGTCTCTCTTCTTTGGTGTTGTTATTACATATACGGGTGTTTTGTTTGTGGGTTTGATATATTTATGCTTTGGATAAATTGGTGTTTGCCCTTCAAGTACTTTCTCAAAAATATAAACAAGTGAAGTGAGAGTTTTACCAGCACCAGTTCCACCTCTTAAAACACAACCATTCTTCATTCTCTTAATTGCGTCTATTTGATAATCGGTTAGTTGAATCAAACTCTCATCTCCTTTTTAAATATTATTGAAGCCCTCCTCCACAATGGCCATCACAAACTTCCCCACATTCACCACATCCACCAATTGATTCTTGCGCTGAATCCATAGATTGAGAATATTTCTTTGCTAACTCATCTACGACTAATACAAAATAACCTGTCTTTAAATATGCTTTAATACCACTCTTACCAGAAACATTCCACTCGTATCCTCTTAATATTAAATCTACTTGCTCAAACTCTGCAAAATCTAATACATTAATATTGTGCTCATCCAAGCGAGTCATCTTTCCATCAGATATTAAAATAACATTCGGAGGATAGTTTCCGAAATTAAGTTTAACACTAACTAATCCTTGTGCTGGTTCATCCGGGTATGAATTTAACCATCTAATATTCCATCCATCTTCTTCCATTTGTTTAGCAATATCATCTGGTAAAAATACACAGAAGTTTCTATTACCTGCTGGATTAAATTTTCCTTCCGCTCCTTCAAAATTTCTAAATGCTATCCTCGCGTTATCAATTCTTACCTCTAATTTTCTTTTAGTTTCTTTAGCCATGTTATTTATCTCCTTTCAAATATATAGCATTTGCCACTGGTTCTATTGGTGGCATGTCATTAAATCCTATTAAATCTTCTTGACGATTGATCTTACTAAATTCATAATCAATCAGATCTTCTATCGGTCCAAATTTTTCAATTGTCTTTATTGAATCATTAACTAGCGTGTTGTAATATAATAAATCAATTTGGTCTTCTTGGTTTAGGTTTTTAACAATTTCACTTTCTTTCCATCTGTATCCTTTAGTCCCAACTACAGATGTGTATTTCTCATCCTTACATCTCATTAATAAACCTCCACCAGTTTTAGGCATCACAGGTACAAATGATCCTACCTTACCAATATGAGTATACTGATGTTCGCCTTCCGGAAGGTGTTCATTGAAATCCAAATAGATAAGAGCAGGACTAGTTACACTTTTTGTCTGGGTGTGATCTTCAAATACTATTGTCTCTTGACTAAATAAAGTCTTAAATACGTAAGGTTCCGCAAATTGTGCCCCAGTAGCAGCCCACTTACCAATTAATTTTTTCTTTTCGGCCCACTCATATTTTGCAATGAATACTGCATTGTTGATTAAACACATCTTTTCATAAGTGGCTTCATGTTCAAATACATATCCATACTTCAATCCAAAGTCTTTACAGAATTCAATAATTTCTGGGGTTGCATCTGGAATCTTTATTGAGTCAGTCTTAATATGTGCTACTATAAATCCGCGGGCTTGCACTTCATCTTGTAATGTCTTCATGAATAATGCTCCACGAAGTGCTACAATATTATTTACATTACGTTTATCGCGCATAGCATTTTCAAATTTTGCACTTGTCAAACCATATGCACTATTCAAAGCTATTTTTAATGCATAAGCTAAATCGTCAGCCTTAGATTCATCATCTAAATATGGAGCTAACTTTCCACCTAGCATTGTTCGGGCTGTTGCGAATTCACAATGTTTAATTGCTATACGAGCATCCTTAAGGTCTGCATAATTCTGCGTATACTTACCAAAGTAATTCATAACTATTATACTAGTTGGATGCATACTTTGTATATCAAGTACTGGAACATTAAAATACATTCCTGGCTCGGCGTATACTAATCCACCCATACCAACATCTACTCCACGATACATATTACGCCATTTACCATCGCTTCCTTGAACATATTGGTATCCTGGAAAAGTTTCTTCTAAATTTGTGTACTCAAGTTGTGGTTTTTTATCATTACCAAATACAATTCTTGTAGTCAGTTGATTAGTTGTCATATTCACAGTTCCGCCGGCTAAATCAGCTAGAATCTTTCTTGCTAACCAATCTGCTTGGCGTGCCTCGAATACAGATTCCGTGGCATCAACATCGTACCCACAATACTCGATAGCTCTCGGCCAGTGTTCTTCTGCTAATGGTTCGTTAAAGTCAAACTCTAATTCATCATGTTTAAGTCCTAATTCAATTTCCCATTTCTTCAAAGATTTCTTCTCAGAACAGAAATCGAATACATCTGTATATGCTAATGAATATGCTTCTCGGAATCCATGTTGAACCGAACCTTGTTTAGAGATTATCTTTTTACTTAACTCAAATAGTTCCATATTACTATAGCCTAAATATCGGGCGTATAGGATATGGTCGTCATATCGTTTATTATTGAAACCAGCGAGTTTAAAATCGAATATTGCCCCAATTTCTTGAGGGGTGGGATTTACTAACGCAATTTTCTTTTTACCCTTGCCTCGCATCTTGTACACAACTAGGAAAAAATTCTGAAATACTTCCACGTCATAGAACACTATATCGCTATCGTCAGTGTTATTTGAAAATATTACTTCTTCATCATCTCTTGGGGACGCCCATAACATTTTATTTACTAAATCTATACAGTATGCAGCTTGGTTAGTTGATGTGGCTGCAAATGCTAATACTGAAGACTTCATATCGCTAACATCATAAACAAGGGTGCTATCGTAAGCTTCTTCTAAAAGTTTAAATATAAAATCTACTTCTGGTTTTGTTGAACCATGAAATTCTTTTCTCATACACTTCTTAATCATTACTCGTAAATGTTTCTCATCTTCTATATTTTTCTTATTCAACAATTTATTTCCTCCCTTCTTCTCGTCAAATTCTAACCCTGATGTTATTGTAGTTATAGATTCAGTATTACATAATGATAGCTGGCGTCGTAAACTAGCATTTCCACTAAAGACTTTCACTTCAATATCAGGCGCATAAATTCTTTTTAATTCATCTGGATTCTCCCCAGCCCAAATATAATGTAAATGAATACCTTGACCAGACTTACTAACCTCAGCATATGTTTTAGGCCATTTATTAGCAGCCTCTAAATTTTTCTCTAATGATTTACTACCATCTTCATTCTTAATATCAAAATCGATAACTATATGATTCTTTTCAAAACCCATCACATAATGTAATTTAGATGTGTCTAAATTTTTAAGTTTAGTTTTACATTTAGCCCATGTATATTTAGGCGTACCTGCTTTATTACTATATTGAGCAGCGATATCACTATACATTTTATCAAAGAATGATTCATTCTTCCCAAATTTAATCCAATCATTAACGCATTTATCTTCAGCTTTCTTTTCTTGCCCACCATTGAACATATAACTTTTAAATCCACGATATACAGACCTTAACTGTTTCCCATCAACTCTTGTAATATCATAAAACTCCTCGAAATAGGTTTTCATCTCAGCTCTAAATGTTCTTTTCTTTAATGGATATTGTTCACCACTTTCATCACAATATATTTTGTACATATCGTATAATTGCTTTAATTGAAAATATTCACTATTGTCAAATACTAACGAGTTGTCAAATACAAAGTTATAAAGGGTGTTAGTCTCGAACATCATTTCTTTTGGTTGATATTTTTGATAATAATCTGAACCCATCTTTTTATACTTATGAATACAATAGTCAGCAATAGCTCCTAACTCAAAGTTTATGTTCTGTATCAATCTAACATAATCATTCATAGTTACAAGTCTTCCTGACGGATGTACATCTATAAGTCTTCTTAATAATCCAGACTTACTATCCGCAATGGATACTGGTTTATTAGTACCCATAAATAGAAAACAATTTATTATAATTGAATACTTAGATTTATGCTTTTCATTCATTACGATTTCTTCATGAGATATAATTGAATTCAATGTACTATTATCTTCTATTCTAGAAAGATCTCCATCATGTTGAATTGCTACAAGTGGATTGTTTTTAAATATTTCTAATCCAAAGGCATCTCTACCTACCAAGTCTTTTGCGTTAAATGAAATATAATACCCTTCAACTAATTTCTGAACTATGTTTAAGAATGTCGACTTACCACTACCAGCAGATCCATATAGAGTTATGAACTTTTGAATATAACGACTATCGCCTGTTAATATTGTTCCAATTGCCCATTCAAGTTTGTCCCGTTCTGACGGATCGTATAAAGTATTCATTAAAATATCATAATTTTCTATACTTCCTGCGGCTAATTCGTATGGTAGGACTCGTGTAGCGTAATCGCTCCTAGTTAGCTTTTCATTCTTCCAATGCATTTGATTGTCTAGGGGTTGCCAATTGTCCGGCATGTTCTTAATATACGAAACATACTTCTGCCAGATACCAGACTCATAATTCTGCATTAAATTATAATGAACTGACGTACCTTCATTTTCTAGCTCTCTAACCTTTTCCATTATTTTCTCATCTACTAATCTTACAACTTCCATTTCGTCTTTAACCCATCGCTGCTTTCGCTTGTCGTATATAGCATAGAACGACCGGCCACGGGTCATTAAATCTTTTGAATTAAATACTTGAAAATCTAAACAGAGTTCTAAACCTCCGGATTCTCTGTTTTTACTTTTGTTCTTTATTTCCTTCGTGTATAATCGTACAAAATCCAAAATTATCCCCCTTTTTCCGATATTTTGGTCTTCTGCTACAAAAATACAACAAAACAATACATTTGTATATTATTCTATATAATGTTTTATATATATTTATTAATAGTAAAAATTTTTACAAGAATAATATAAGCAAAGGTGTATTTTTGTGTTTTTTTGATGCAAAAAATCTAAATTGGCCACTTTTCACGAATATACAACCCCATTTGAGTCCAAATATTGAGTTTTCGAAGGTCTTTTGGCTCATTCTCAAACCTAAAAATGTTACCATTTTTGTGACGAAAATAGTCACGTTCTAAGAAATGTGTCACTTTTTCACGAATTTCATCAAAAGTGTAACGCGAAAGTGTACCAAACATTTCTCCAAGACCAAGGTTCTCTATCATATTCCAAAAGATATTTACATAGTCCCATTCATCATAATATTTAGTCCCAAACAACTGGAATTCGATTCTTTTTGCAATACCAATCAACACTTCCAATACATTTGCAACGCCGAAGTCTAACGAACCTTCAAACCCTACCCCCTCAGCCCATTCTTCCCTTAATGATATGCCATCCATACCTCTATCTTCATCATACTTAATAATAGAATAAAACTCTATATTATACAACTCTCTAAGTAAATGAGTATAGTCTTCAACAATGTTTACTTTATTTACTAACCAATCTCGATAATCCCTTTCTACTTCATTCATATATTTATTCACCTCTTTCATAATTTTTAGAAAAATATAAAGTAAGAGTAAGAGTAAGAGTAGAGGACAAACCGTCCCCAACTCTATTTCTTCTTAATAAAATCCCATAGTACACTATAGAAATTCATCGCCCATTCAGTAACCTTACCTACTATCAGTAACGGTGTTAACAACAGCGTTATGAATAATGTTCCAATCTTTACTAATATATTCATCATCTCTAAATCCCCCTTTTAATTTTATTCTTCTATTATAGGAGGTGTTTTTGGTGCGAATATTAATCGTCTAAAGCTTGTTTCCTTCTTCCTAAAATTCTAAATTCCCTCTCCTTTGGGGTCTCAATAGCATTAGCAACAGTTCTAGCATATGACTCATCAACACGATGAATCTCATATAAGACCATTATTTGGTCATTTCTAACCCAAGCTGTCGTTTGCATATCAAGAGTATCCTCATAATCAAAGCCGACAAGGACCTCCTCATCTTCAACAACTGAATCATTATCCTCACATAGAACTCTATCCGCCGAATAATAGTATAAGAATTGACGTTCATACTCATCCGGTCCATTCTCGTATTCTTCATGATCTATAACATATGGTAAACCATTCGTCATATTCTCATGTCTTCTTTTTGCATATTCTTCAGCTCTAGCCTCCAGTTCAGCTTCATAAGCTAAGTCCATTGGGTCTTCTTCATCTTCAGAGTTCTCTTCGATGTCACCTTCATCTTCAATATCTCCCCAATCCCTCATTTCTAGTGGGGGTTTGTTATAGTTGATTATAGGTCTCCCTCTGCTGTCTCCTTGTTGAACAGCTGATGAATATTTCATTACTCTCTCATAATATTCCCGGACTTCTTCCTCATTAGGAACTTCATCCTCGTCATCTTCATCTTCTGTATCATCCCTATCAAGGTTCTCAGGATCGAAATCTTCATCCATAACCCCAAGCTCTTCTATTTTATTCATGTAAAATTGTTTAACCTCAGCTACATCTTCCTGGTATTGGACTGTCAATCTCTTCTTACAAATAAAATATCCTAGACCAGCTCCCGCTCCAAATATTGTTAAACCTATCGCTATACTTTTAGTTTTCATCTCATATCTCCTTCCAATCTTTTATTAGTTCATATATCTCGCATTTACTTATACATGCTAAACAACGATGATGACAGCGCCCATAAGGCCCATTATCATTGTAAAATAACTCCCATAGATCGCCATTCTTATCAGTCATTAAAGCGTAATCCTTTGTTTTCTTCCATCGATCTAGTTGCCAAGTGTCGAAGTATTGATGTAAATCATGTAAAACATAACCACCTTCATCTTCAAATCTGTTTATCGTTGGATCATACCAAAGAGTATTCGCACTATCTGGCGGTGAACATGCTGTTTCTTGTTTATACATGTCCCTCATCTTCTAGCATTAAGCTTTTCACTTCATTTAATGCTTTAATTATAACATCTATACTTTCTATTTTACGGAATTTCATAACGACAGGAAAATCATCAACATCCACTACCGTCCCAGCCTTAACATCTCCAGGAGATCCTATAGGTCTAGGTTCTTGATTACAAAATAAAATAAATCCTACTTTTGCATCATTATCTATATATCTCCCTGGGCTGATACAAATATCACCTTCACCAAATACCATCGTTGCATTATCCTTTGAAATCTTAATCATTTTCATTCTCCTTTATATTTAATACACTCCAATATTATGAGTCTCCCTTGCTACATTCAATAGATGTAATATTATACTCCTCTCTTCAGAGGTTGTAGCCTGATCAGCTATAACACGGACACGTTGTTCAAAACAATCCCAGCATGTATTTTGGTTATATGCGAATTTACCCCATTCAAGCTTAGCCCCGCATACCCTACAAACTTCATTGGATGTCATTTTATACCTCCTTAATAGTGGTTCCGATCTGAGACCCAGCGTGTCATCTCAATAAAATTATCGAACACGTCATCTTCCTCATCATTACTCAAATAATACAATTTCCAAATATCTCCATTCTTTGCTCTCACTAATCCATGATCTCTTGTTTTTTTCCATTTGTTCATCTGCCAATTATCAAAGAGTTGATGTAAGTCATGTATGATACACCATTCCTCGTCGGCGAATCTATTGATCGATGGTGAATAATATAGTATGTGTACATCCGAATCCGGCACCTAAAACTCCTCCCTCAACCTTTTGAGTTCTAATAATATCCGTTCGTCATATTGTTTAGTGAAAGTAGCATCCTCAAATATCGGGGGTCCTAAATATAATGAGTCTAAATCAATGTCTATCTTAGTATCTAAATTAACTAAGCTTAATGCTAACTTAAACTCATCACTTCCTTTTTTACCACTCATCTCCCAAATATCTTCGGCAACAGAGTTGGCTCTTAAAGCTAAACCAGCCTTGGCAGGTCCAAAACCCTCAACACCTTTAATGTTGTCAGACTTATCCCCTATCAATGCCTTGTAAACGTTGTAATCGTCCATATTAATGCCATATTCATCCTCACACATGGATTTGGTCACGATAAGTCCAGGAGCTCTGTAAATGAACGTACGATCCCAAGAAAGGCATTGCTGTAAATCCCTATCTCCTGAGAATATAACTATATCTGTCTTGTATTTAGAAGCGCAATCACAATCAGTGCAAGGAACTTTACACATACATCTATGACAATATTTTGCCACAATACTTGCTATGACATCATCGGCCTCGGCCCCATCGACACTTATAATATCCCAACCTACAAACTTTAGAAGCTCTGCGAGCTCTGTTCTAAATTTCTTAAATTTGGGATCAACAACAGTTCCACGGGTCAGTTTATAATATTCGTATATTTCAGACCTTTTTAATTTTGTTTTACTCTCCCCAGCAAATATAACTTTTAGGGGGACACCTCTCTGCTTGCTTCGTTTCACACATAGACGTAACATATCAAAAAACTTACAATACGCCATCCAAGCTCTCTGACTAGATACAAACCACGCCCGGTATAATAAGTTACTATAGTCAACCAAT
>UZAT01478523.1_pt1 | contig 13540 bp, 14 predicted proteins | sample 2160861 | NCBI WGS metagenome assembly UZAT01 (sample SAMEA5138306, study PRJEB28736) | viral metagenome | reverse complement strand
TCTATAACGATATTATATGTTTTGCTTGTAACCCCACGAAGACAAAGGTTGCATTGGGTTTCAAAGTTTGGCGTGTTCCCGGCAGCGTTACAGGCAATTACCCCTCCGGCAGCAATGGTCCCGTTCAGTTCAAGGGTGGCATTGACTACTGGATTTGATACAAAGGGGAAGGGATATGCAATCGTTGCGTCATTGTCTCCCGTAGCGTACGGAGCAAACGTGTGTCTTATAGAACATTCTGCAACACCGGAGTTCCACTTGCGGAAGATCCAGCCGCCGGATTCCCCTTGCTCAACAACAAAGTCCGCCGTATTCGTATCATCAAGGACCTTTCTCCATCGATTGAATCCGTTTGTATTTCCCCCTCTGTGATGAAGACTTCCATTTGCCTGTTCCAGCCACAGTTGATGAGTTTCTGTACTCCCGCGCCCATTTGTAATGTTTAAGAGGAATCCATAGATGGATGGCTTGGACGCTAATGTGGATGCGCTTGAGTAAAAAGTTGTGGCAAGATTCCCTTGGTTGTTCCAATTGGAAACGGCATCATCTTCCTCGGTATTTATTACATTTGAACCTCTGTATGAGAGACCATGTAAAGTGTCTGCTGGTTTTCCGGATTTGATTTCCCATGCAACATCCAGAAGGTTTGCTTTTTCTGAGACTTTTCCCATAGCAATTCCCGTTCCGCTACGGTGAAAGTCCATGGTTACGGCAACGGTAGGCAATGTTGCTTGTTTTGTTACCGGTTTCGTGGTATAACTATCTTCAAAAGAAACTGTTGCCGGAAGGGTGATGTCCGTAGGAACCCCCGTAAATGTGGTTGTTCCGTTGATGGTGTAAGAACTGGATTCAATGGCGTGTTCGACACCGTTCAAAGTTACCTTGATGGTCTTTGCGTTCTTATTGTTTATCGCAGAAATCGTTCCCTGCACCGTTGCAATGACAGTTGTCCCATCGGATTGTCTTGCAAGAGAAAAACTGGTAATGCTCGGAGAGGAATACTCACGCACCGCGATTGCTGAAGATGTTGCGCCCACACTTTTGTTTCTTGTGTCGGTAACGATAATCTTTACGGATTTGCTTCCGTTGGACAACGCGGATGTTGTGAAGGGCAACGATGTGTAGGTTTTTCCGTCTACAACAGAAGAGATGCTTTTTATCTGCGCCCCATAGTATGTTCTCGCAGAAGCATTGACAGAAAGTGTTGACTTGCCTTGTACATATTCCCCGCTCAAAAGGTTATTCCCGGACAATGTAATTCCGCTGATTTCGGGGGTATAGGGTGGAACATTCAAGGTTATCCCTACGGTCTTTGTTCCAATATGGGTTCCGTCTGCTGCATAGGTGTAGCAATAAAGGGTTCCGGTGCCACTCATTGCAGAAGGAATCTGACTACCCAAAGATGTCGGAGGAGTAAAGGTTGCACTTGAATTTCCTTGTGCGGTAAATTCTGCTCCGATCGAAAAACCGGATGCAGACCCACTTACGGTCCCGAAACTGTATCTCAGTTTATGCTTGAACGTGCTGCTGGCTGGAGCCATAGACACGGTAATGCCGCTCCCCATCGTAATGGTGGTAGATGACAATGTGGGGGTAGTTGCTCTCGGAACAGTTGTGAGCGATACGGTCGCGGTGGTTTTAGGAACTGTAAAAGAGTTCCCCGCAACCCCACTCACATTGTTGCTCATTGCAAAGCCAAGGGTGATACTCTTGTTCCCATCGCTATCATGAGTGATTTCCTTGCTTGCCGTGTAAACCTGGGCAAAGGGACCGCCACCCGAAGTCGGGGTACCATTGCTGGAGCTTCCTTCAAGGCTCATGTCTTGAATGCTGGTGTTGGTAACATTCTCGGAGCCAAAGTATGCGGTTCTCGTTACGCTTGCGCCCTTGAAATATGTCTGACCACTATATATATTGGTTCTGTGCAAATATGCGGTCAGCGTTACGGTTGTCTTATTTGTCTGTGCGTACGTCGCACTATCATAAGTTTCTTGCCACTTAACATAACCGCTTACGTAAGTGTTATTGGTATATATGTTAAATGTTCCACTTTTCCCATTTACTATTGCCATAATATCACCTCCGTTATGTTAGTTTGGTGAACGAAAGATTCCCCGATGTTCTGGTAACAAAGCCAAAGTTCTGGAATCTGATTTTGCCATCCTTTAAGTTCTCTATTTCAAAACTGTTGTTGCTGAAATATGCGATACGGGTCTTTCCGCTATAAAGGGCTACTTGCTGGGTCGTTTCGCCGTCTACGGTGATGTTCCCAAGTTGTAGGCTCATATCATTGTCCGCACTACCGAAGTGCATAACCCCATTTTCAAGACGGATATAATCTCCGAACTTTTCATCACCGATGCGGATCCGTTCGGCGTTCAACATTCCGGTTGTAATAAAATCCGCGCTGATCTGCCCATCTGCGGTGATTGCCGTTCTGTACGGTCCAAGATACGCATTCCCCGTAGCATTGTAAGCGTAGCCCAAGCCTTCCTTGTTCCAACGCCAAACCTTTGTTGCCAGGGTGATGTTTTCGGAATCCATGATAAGGATTTCGTCTGGGCTTCCATCGTTATTGGTATCATGGACCTTAACATACCCACCGGAGTTCCCCGTAATAGCGTTTGTGGCGTCCAAAATGGCTTGTTCCAGGTTGGAATAAACCTTCTGAATCTTCTTACCAACCGATTCAAATTTGCCCGAAAATTCGCTCTTTGTCTCACTATTCCCCTTGCAGAGGATGGAGTCATTACAACCGCCGCTCACCTTCAAGGTTCTGCTCATCACAAGAACGTTATGGGGATAGCCAGCCTTGTCTAGTACCCTTACCATATCCCCCGATTGAACTGCGGGGTTTCCTCTCCACTTTACCTCGCAAGGAGTATAAGTAAGATTGTTTACCTTTGTAAAAATGGCATCTGCCATTTCGTCGGTAATGTAAGGGTTTTCAAAGGTGATATTTGTTCCGTTTGCCCCTTCGCCCTTGACAATAGGATTGTCTTGTGTTCCGGTTGAAACGGACGTTACAACAAGCTGCTTGTCGGTGGTTCTTTTGAATCCACCCATGTATTGCAAGGCCCTATCCACCTCAACACCGTGATCGGTGTACCATGCAAATTCAAGTTCACCATTGCGGTCAAATCGTGCGAACTCCCCAAGGCATCCGGCAATATATGCGGCAGCTTGTTGGTATGTAACATCGATAAAGGGGAATGTCATCGAAAAATCGGGGCATTCTCGGTCTTTGAGAACAATCCCACAATTACCATGCAATTGCGATTTAAAATCGTCATATACGGCTTGTAGGGTGGTTTCAGATGATACCAGAGCATTGTATTTCCCGGTCATCTTATAAAAGCCATCGTAAGCAGTAATTTTCAGATTTTTGAAATCATTGGAGGTTTCCACATCGGACACATAGAACGTCCCAAGAGGAATCCATTCAGTATAGGAAACGGGATTATCGGGAATCAAAACACCGATTTCTGCCGTGAAGGAAGAGTTCTGGTAGTCAATATCCGTAGGCGCATCGATGAGATTTACCGTGATTTTATTTGAACAGGCACAACCCATGGTAAGAATGTCAGCGGAATTTACAACTTCATCCAGAGTGACATCTTGCACGGTTGTGCCTGTCAATACGGTGGATGAATTGAACGTAATTCTGACGCAAAATGTTCTGTCCGGAGCAGTAATTTGCGCCATGTATTTTTCACTATTGCTTACAGAATACATTCAATTCATCACCTTTCTATAAAATTTGCGGTAAGACCTTCCCAGAGATATTTGCCCTTTTCCTCATTCCACATATATACGGGAGCAGAACGGTCGCCCACATAGAATGTGCCTTCTCTGAGTTCTCCATCGTGGGCATCGGGAAAGCGCAAGGTGAAAAACACATCGTCCATTGCTTGCAGCAATTCGGACATCTCATAGGGTTCCAGCGGTCCCCAAGTGCAATTCACCTTTCGTTTCACCGCAACACGGTCGCGGAACATTTCTCCACTTTGGTTGCGTCCCGCGCCGTCCTCGGAATCAAGGTCGTATAAATCCCACGTCATTGTTTGAGGATCTATAATGTCGTTATCATTGATTTGTAATACGCTCATAACTACACCTCCTTAAACAAGTAACGGGCTTTCTCCGGTCTGCATCACGATACCGTTGTGGTACTTGATGACCTTTCTTCCCACAACCTCACCATCCATTTCGAAGGTTGCGTTGACAGTAACATTACCGCCCTTACCGTTGTTGGCAGCCATCATAGCACGATACACACCGTTGTAAATACCGTCAATGATTTGGTCGTTGTTTGCAACGGCGGTTTTTCTTCCGATGCTGCCCACCAACTCGGGTCCGGCTTCACGGGCAATGAACATCTGACCTTCCGAAACGATACCACCTTCTGCAAGGCGGGGGATGTAAAGTTCACTTACGGTACTGATGTTTACACCAGGGATTTTGTTGATAATTCCAACCGCACCGTTCAGCAAACGGATGAATCGGTTGATATTGCTTTCGATTTTGTCCAATACCCCGTTGATGACGGATTTCAGCAATCCGGAGATAAAATCTACAATAAATTTGCCGACACCCTTGAAGATGATTGCTGCTTGATCTCTAACCCAGAGAAATTTGTTTTTCAGATCGGAGAAAAATGTCGTGACTTTATCCCAGACGTGTTCTTTGAATTTCCCCCACACATAGCTGAATCCAACGGCAATTGCGTTTACGATAGGTGCAATATATTTGTTATAGAAAGCGGAAACCGCGTTGGCAATGGGATCCCAGATGTATTCACGGAATGCCTTCCACAATGCACCGAAAATCTCCTTAATTTTTAAGTAAATTTCTCGTACCTTTTCGAAGATAGTGCTTACGGCAGTTACGATTCCGTTCTTAATCTCGGTGAATTTTGTAACGGCGTATTCTTTCACTTCAAGGAAGGCTTGTTTAATCGGTGCGAAGTAATTGATAATCGGCTGAATAACCTTCTCCCAAATCCAGGTTGCAGGACCCTCGATGAAGTTTTCATAGATCCAGTTGAACGCCGTTTTGAGTGCCGCCCAGATATCATCGATATAGATAAGGACCACCGAAACAAGAGCAACCACACCACCGATTGCCAACGGAATCCAGTTACCGATCAGAAGGGCAACACCGCCAGCCACGGCAGAAATGCCAAGGACAATGGAAAGTGTGTTAGACCAGGATTCGTTTCCGTCTACAATGGCACTCTTTACAGAGGATAAAAGGGTAACAATTCCGCCTATAATGGATCCAATCCCGGCACCAATAGTTCCGAATGCCAGGAAGAGACCTCCGATGACCATTCCCAAGCCTGTGAATTGCTCCAGAAGACCGCCCCAATCTACGCCACCACTCCAACCATCCACGGTGGACTTAATGACCAGAATTGCACCGGCTACGGCAGCAGCAACGCCAGCCACTTTTCCAAGGACTGTCAAGAATGGCTTGAAGGCTTCCATGAGGGGGGCGCCTTCTCTCAATGCCTTTACCATGGTGGAGAATGCGGGTCCTAAGCCCAAGATTGCGGCAGAAACTTTCCATCCCAACAACCCCCCGGCAATCGCACCGACATACCAAAGAATGTTTTTCATCTTTTCTTTGATTTCGTCCAGCTTCCCGGTTTCAAGTCCTTTCAGAAAATCATATTCCAAAGGCTTGATATCAAGAGCGCCACCACCTTCGGCACCACCGGCACCACTATCGGACCCTGTGTCGGGGTTGCTGATGATGTTCAGCTCATCGAACCCCATCAACTGTTTCTTAATCTTCTTCAGTTCCCCGGAGGCTCCGCCCAAGGCATCTTCCGCGTCTTCCATCTCATCGGCAAATCCGCCGCCAAGACCGGAGTAGTCAATCTTGGGAATTTCAAAACCAAAGAATACTGCCAATTTCTGTGCGGCTTCGGTCACTAATTGGACAAAAACTTGTACATACGGAATAACCTTTGCAACAAGAACGCTTACGATGTTACCCAACGCTCTGCGCATCTGCGTCAATTGCGCTTGCAAGATTCTCAACGCATTCGCAGGGGTAATGATAGTTCTTGCCATATCCCCTTGCATATTGATGGATTTCTCCATAATATAGTTATAACGCAGCATGGACTTTTCTGCCTGGGTCATGGATCTTACGCTCTTGTCAATGCCCTTTGCAAGTGCATACTCTTGTAGAGATGCAACCGTTACGTCGATACCGAAATCACGCAACCCCTTGACTTGCCCCGCCATAGCAGAGGACAGTTTGTCGAATGCGGTCTCCACGTCGGTATTGAAGAACGATGCCATATCGTAGGACAACTGTGTAAGGTTCTGCGACATAACATTTGCGCTATCACTTGCGACACCAAAACCGCTCGCAAGCTGCTTAAATGTACCTTGGTAGTTCATCCATTCTTCAACGTCAACGCCCATAAGAGTGTTCACGCTTTCGGCAAATGCGTATGCGCTATCCGAAGCGTCACCCATAGTTACATTGAAAAGGTTCAATGTCTCGATGTAATCATTGCTCTCATTGAACCACCCACCCATGGTGTCCGCAGCATTCTGGAAGACCCCGAAAAGGGTCCTCCATTTGCTGATATTCCTTGCAAGATTATCGGTAAAACTTGCGGTGTTTTTACTTGCCTTTTTATTTGCGTTATCGTATTTATTTACCGCTTTTTCGGTCTTTTGAACCGCATTCGTGGTCTTGTTGAACGAATTGGTAATTGTAATATTCGATACGCTGGAACCGTCCAGGGTGGATTTCAGCTTTTCCAGTTTTCTGATCAGAGAGGTCAGCGCCCTCGTCGCCTTGCTGCTATCCGAAGCAATTTGAATATTAAGTTCGTCAATAGTCAGAGCCATAGACCGCCCCTCCTTTACTTATCGGCTCTGGCTCTATGGCTCTGGCTCTTGCGATTATTTATCCGAACAAAGTTTTCCATCCAGGTTGCGGCTTTTTGCCTTTCGGTCGCAACCTCTCTGACCTTCTCTTGCTCGGTCTTTTCCTTACGTCTGAAATCATAAGGTTGTTTTGCGTATTCTCTTGCTCGCCCCTTTTTCGGGTCTCTCAACGCATTATGCAACGCGGTGGAGATTGCATCGTAGATATATACACCTTGCAACCAAGCATTATTGTTAATTTCATCTTGCTTTATTTGGTAAGCCTTGCGGTAGTATCGGGGGAGGGAAGCGTCCCCCTCCCAATACTCCGCAAATGACATACCGATGGCAAGATAAAACGGGAAAGCATCTTCAAATACTTTTGTATGCGTGGGTTGCGTTAGAAGTTCGCTTCCCACGCAATCGCGTTTCCCTCATCGGAAGAATCATCCATAAGGGCTTCAAAAGGTTCATGGTACATTTCCGCAAGCTTTTCGATGAGAGCATCCTTGTTCTTGAAGAGGTCGAACATTTCATCAATCTGCTTCTGCTTCACGTCATACTTGTGGTGAGCCTTAAACGCGCCAGCAAACAGTTTGGGAAGCGTGAGCATGGGCTTGGCAATAATGTCATTTGCCACAAAACCTTCGCGTTCCATCTGTTTTACAGATTCTCTGGTGTATTCCAGGGTATAATCCTTGCCTTGGTAGTTAAATTCCAATTTTTTTGCCATCGGTATGTCCTCCTATTTTTACGCAGTAGTTTTGGTTTCCCAAACGGGAGCGTTGGTGGGGGTGATATAAAGGTTGGTTTCCAGAACGGAGTTAACGCTCATCGCAGGCAGACCCATCGCGGAGGGCTGACCGGTGAAGAATACGGATTTGTCCAGTTCGGGATGTTTTACCTCAAACCACACGCTCAAGCCTTCTGCCTTTGCTTCCTCATATGCAGAAACAAGTGCAGCCCACTTGGTTTCCAGATCCTTGGTGAAGTTCGCAAGGAAGGAAAGCGCACCGCCAAGATCCTTCAGACCTCCAATGTAGGTCTTGTATTCGGTCTCAGCAAGGGTGGTAGTTTCAAGGGTTTCGGGTTCGGGGTTCATTTCGGGAACTTCCTTAACATCGGGAATAACGGTGTACCCGGTGGTAGGTCTCGTCCCTGCGGTGGCTTCAACGGCATATCCAATGGTTACGCCGGCAGTAGAAAGTGCAACGCCCATAAGTTTACCTCCTAATTATATTACATTGTTTTTTGAGAATCGTGATACTCTGCGACTTACCGTTGCATCGATGTTCGCAATGGGTTCACAGAATGTTCTTTCGTAGCCAAGGACGCTCATGATGTCGGAAATCTCCATTGAAATCTCCTTCGTCTGCGCCTCCTTGCCCTTTTCAAGGTTGCTATAAACCTCCGCCTTATAATCTTCCTTTACCACATTTTCAAGGCGATCAAATGTGGAATATTCGTTTCTGACAGAGTTGTTCGTCTGCACAATTGATACGGCTGGGAATCTTGGAGGGGTGGTGGTCAGTTCTGTGCCGACAACATAGATTCCTTCAAATTTCACACGCAACCTTGTGGCTACCGTGTTGAAAATTTCTTGTTCTTTGTCGATCATGCACTAAACACCTCCTTCGCAATTCTCGGAAATTCTCGTTGTAATTCAAGTGCCGTTTCATACATAAACGGTCTGCTTTTCATACCTTCCGTGAATCTGTATTCGCCATTATCGGTTGGATAATACCAACCAACGCGACCGTCCTTTGTTGTAAAGATTGTTCGTCCTATTGCATAAGCCCAGGATGCTTTGGAGAGATATTCTCCGTTTCGGTGAGGACTGGATTGTCCTACAACCCCGGTACCGAACTCAACGAATGCAGCATGGTCATTGGTGACTTTTACCCATCCGGCGTTCAAGGTCGGGGAATAATATCCCCCAACTCCGGAAAGCAATTGTCCGGAATAGTAGGCTCCCATGTCAACAATCTTAACTCTTGCGACGTTAGCGCCAAGGTCCACAAGCCTTTGAACCAATTGTCTCGATTTATCTTCAACGTCCGTCTTGTATTGGTTCAGTTCCTTAATAGCATCTTCAATGCTTTTCGGATCAAGCCTTACATGGATCGTCTTCACGATACATTCACCCTCCTAATTGCATATCGGACGCAATTCAGAGATCTACTTACGGCTGCAACCTCATAATTATGGGTTTCGGTAGTCTTACGACCGTCCAGCCACAAGTGAGAGTATTCGTCAATCGGACAATTCATATCGTGGGTAGACATTTCTCTGTCATATTTCAAATCCGCACCGTAGGCTTGGGCAGACGCTTCACCTCGGTTGGCGGAAACGCTCATACGGATTTCTTGGGGTTCACCGTAGGTTTTAACATCCTCGGTGTTCCCCCATTCGTCCTCGGCAACTGATACGTTGAGCAACGCATAAAAAACTGTCTGTTGATTGCGTTTCAAATCTCTCATACAACACCAGCTTTCGGTGTTACTTCTCGCAACAGTTCTTCGGACACGCTTGCGCTGGAATAGGATCTACTCACACCATTTTCGCTATGGGCGGTTTCACCTTCAGCACCACGCTTGTTGAACATCTCCACGGCAATGCGGATTTGCAAATCCTTATACCTATCCTCAATGTCGGGAGGGTGTTCACCAAACGGAAAACGGCGAGACAGAATGACCGCCTTGGCGCTTTCCAACAGATCTTCCAACTCTGCATCAATAACATTTTCGGTGATTCTAATTTTCAAGCGTTCCAATTGGGTCATTCTGCCTTACCTCCTTAACCCTTTTTAGAGGGCTTCTTTTTAGGTTCTACTACTTTTTCTTCCGTCTTGTGACGGCGAAGCAGCATCCCCATAATTAGGCACCCTTGGCAATCTTGATTGCCTTGGAAGCGTCATACAGATAGGGAACATAATGCTTGTCTGCGGTCATGACAGTAGACTTGTTGATGATGTCTCTGTCGGTTTCGACCAGAGTGTCTCTCTTGAGCAGCAGACCCAGAGCGCCGGGCTTAACAATGTAAGCGTTACCAGAAGCGGCAAGACGGTCAGAGATGACAACCTGGCAGCCGAACACAGAACCGACGGCGCCTTCAACTACGATTTCACCAGCAATTTCGCTTGCGGGAACCCAAGTCTGGGCATCGATGAAATTGGCGTAAGCAGAGGGAGGACATACAAGAACCTTGGTTCCTTCGATGTTCTCACCGAACTTAATCAGAGCCTTGCCAACATCAGCAGCGGTGATGGTATCGCCAGCGGCAGAGTGGGTCATGCTGGACTCAATACCATTCAGAACGGCAAGGATGTCAACATCAACCTTGCTGGCAATAGCAAGCTTCAGCTGATCGACGGCTTCACCAGCGGGATCGCCATAGCCGGACAGAGCAGCTTCGTCGGAAATCTGAACGCCTTTGCCGGCCTTCTTGACCTTGACATCGACAGAGGTTTCAGAAAGCTGCGCAACGGGGATGTCGGCGCCTTCAGCAACATCAGCAGCATCACCGATGTACGCATAAGTAGGAATAGTAAGGGTATCGCCAGCCTTGCCCTGCAGAGAGGTGTCAATCTTGCAGAGAGGGGCGAAACGGATGGCGGCGGTCAGCTGCTTTTCAAGCAGATCTGCCACAACCTGGGGATTTACGAGATTTGCGAGTTTGGTTCCGTTAGTAGGAAATGCCATAGTTAATTACCTCCATTTAGTGTGTTATAAAGTTCTTGGTTTTCCTCGAACAGTTTTGCCCTTTCAGAATAGGTCATTTTATTGAACTGTTCTTTGGTTACAGTAGTTCCCCCGTTGTTAGATGCGGGAGGGACGGGCGTTCCTTTTACGGCTTCTGCAAGCGCCGCTTTCTTTTGTTCGTCAACAAATTTAGCCTGCGCTTTAATCACCGTTGCGGAATCGCCATTATATAGTGCCGTAGCAACTTCTGTGGCAAGTTCCTCACTATACCCGATTGCGACAAGTCCCTTTGCGTTTTCAGCGATGGATTTCTCTGCCCTCAATTGGTCTCTCTCTGCGACAATTGCAGCATACTTTTCCGCTTCTTCCGCCGCCTTTGCTTCAGCTTCGGACATCTGCGCTCTCAACTGTTTCTTGTAGGATGCAGCCTCGGACGCAACCTTGTCAAAATGTTCTTTGGAAATCAATCCAGTCATATCAGCCTTCGGTGCTTCCACGTCCAATGCCAACAGTTCCTCGATCGTCATTCCATCTTTGTACTTGTCACCAAGTAACGCTTTCAAATCTGCCATAGAAATTACCTCCTGTGCTTTTAAGTCATCTCCGACTGTATTTTGCGATTTACGGCTTCTCTGCCAATTTTTATTCCTCAACCCTTACCGGGATTAAGTAACATCTGCATTGATAATGTTGCTTCGGGGGGACGTCCCTTAAATCATAAATTTCCCCGTCCAGTTCATGGCAAACACCACAAGTTCTCTCATCGTGTTCTGCCACCCATTGAACCTTTTTTACCCCCAAATCCTTATAGACGGATTTTGCGATTTTATCCTCAAAATCCACCACAGATTGCTTTATCTGACGGACCAATAATTTCTCTGCGGTTTTATAACTTTGGCTCTTGTCCAAGGTATTGGCAACCAGGGATTCAAACAACCGGGATTCTTTACGGTCCATTTCATTGCGGAACACATATTTGGTAACCGGACCATATTCCTCAAAGAACTCCTCCACAAAGGATTCATCCAGGTCTCTTATGTCCCCGTCGAACCCCATGTCCAAGGCGATATCGTAATATTCTTCCTCAATCTGGGGAGCGATTTTTACAAGTTCCTTGGTAATAGCGTTCTGTATATCGCCATAGAGTTTTTTGATGTGCTTGCGTGTCTGTATGATGTTCATTTCATCGAACAACGCAAGGCGGTTATGGCGGAACTCACGCGAGATCTTCTTGATTATCCTCGCCGCCGCTGCGTCTGCTATTTGGTACGGGGTTCTCATCTACATCATCCTCCTCCGCATCATATAGCCATTTACCCATATAGGGCTTAGAATCGTTATAAACACCTTGGGGATCGGAGAACAATCCACAATGCGTAATAGCAATCAACGGATGAACGCCAGCCTGGAGCATATTCGACAAACCTTGGGTCTTAACCAGCAAGCTATCGGTTCTATTGCGGCTGAACTTAACATCAATGTCGGACAGTTTCAGAGAGGAAACCTCACCCTTTGCGGATGTTTTAAGAATCCTCAACACGATGGAGAGCATCTGTCTTTCGCTATCGGTGAAGGTCTGTTCCATACTCCTTGCGTGGGTTTCTGCAATCTGCCAGCCATTCGATAGCATGATTGCCTGTCCAGTATTCCCCCCGGTACTCTGTTCTCTGCCAGGAACACCGGCAATTTGCAGAACCTTGTCATACATATCATCCAGAAGGGTCTGGGTCTGTGCTTGGTCCAGGGCTGCGATGAGATACTGAACGCTTGCGGGATTGCCCGGCTCACTCTTGGTAAGCAATCCAAGCTTGTCTTTCAGCTCATCCATTTGCGCGGTGTCGATTTCACAGTTATTCATCCACAAGATTGCTTGAATGAACTGTGCAACACCATTCACACGGTCTGAGGTAGCCACGTTCAAAGCGTCCAGAAGGGGAAGAACCCTTTCAAAACACCCCATGCGCTCGTTGTCATTTTTATATTCAACGATGGGGATTCCAATGAGGTTCGGCAGGGCTTTCAGCAACTTAAAGCCACCAACTGGATTGCTCTGCAACTCAAAATAATATTTATCGGTATAGACCCCCGCAATGATTGTCCCGTCGTTCTTTACAACATAGGAAACGCCCGCTGCAGTTCTCTTGTAAATATCATTGAACTTAATTACGAAGGTGTATCGGGGGTTCAAACGGAGCATATCGAATACAGATACCCCCACAACGCTCTTTTTCGGAAGAACGATACGATACCCAACGCCGGTAACGGCAATATCCTTACCCAACTGCTGGTCCTGCGATGCCTTACCTTCCTCAAACATCATTTCGTTCAGCACCCCGATGCGCTTATCATCGCTTTCACCGGTCTGAGATGCAGAATCATTGCTTGCTCTCTGAACGAAGGTGATGGGGGAGCCGAATACATACCCAACCTTAAATGCCGTAATCTCTGCCGCGTGGTTCTCAACAATTTTGTTGTTGATCTCCGGACGGACGGTCTTAACTCTTCTGAGAATCGGCTGGTCCCCTCGTTCATAATTCTGCAAGTATTCAATCTCGGTGGCGTTCTGGTTGTGTACCTCAAACGCATCTTGTAATACTTTCGCAATATTCTCTTTTGTAATCTCTACCTCATCGGTAAAGATCTCTCTGCGTCCTTTCAGTAACATTTGAACACCTCTATCATAAAAAAATTGAGCCACTTACCCCTATTGGTAAATGGCTCAATGGCTCTTAATATTAATTTGTACCTCTGTTTTACATTGTTTGCACCATATATAAATAATCCCGGTTGCTCCATCTTTCACGGAAAACAACCACTTCCCACATATGGGACATTTTATCTTCCTTACCAACAAACATCCCTCCCAAACAAAGAAAGGAGTTCTCCGATACTACCGCCTCGGAGATACGGCGGAGAAAAACAAGAAAGAGAGTGATATGCCTATCC
>UZAT01082560.1_pt1 | contig 13549 bp, 24 predicted proteins | sample 2160861 | NCBI WGS metagenome assembly UZAT01 (sample SAMEA5138306, study PRJEB28736) | viral metagenome | reverse complement strand
TGTCTCGCCAGTGTTTTCCCGCTTCTGAGAGTTCCCCGCCGGACCTATCATGCATCAATTCGTGACATCTGGCGCAAAGACTTAGTAAGTTATTACTCGATAATGCCAGCTCCGGATACTGCTCAAGTTTATTTATGTGGTGCACAGTTGTGGCACTAGTCACCTTGCCGTATCGTTTACATTCTCGGCATAGATACTCATCACGCCTAAGGATCTTTAATCGTTTAGTTTTCCAGTTCTTGCTTTTATAAAAGTTAATAGCTCCACCTCCCCAAAAGGGACACCCGGCACTCAGTTAAGAGTTCTCCGGGCGCTGGTAAAAAGAAAAGCGCCGCATCATTTTCACCAGCCCTTTCAACGTCCAGTGTTTTAGCAGCGCTCTGTAAACTTTCCACAATACCATTATACCACAGCTTATACTCTCATTTACTCGCCTCTTTAAGTTAATGCCTTTAATGCTTGCGAGTGTATCCTATGTACATGTTGCCAGCAATAGTTCATGTCAACTGCTATCTGCTCCCATGATTTACAATCTATATACCTCGCCCTGATCAGGTACGCTTCCCGTTCCGGCAGATCAACCGCCGCATGTTCTATTTCTAGCATCATCTTGTATGATCCTTGCAATTTATCGTTAATCTTATCCTGCACTGCCATAATCTCTGCCACGATCCTGCCGATCTTATCTGAGTTGCTACTTCCGCAATGCGGATCATCTGTTATTCTAGTAGTTACCCTGGTAGCTTCAGACTCTAATTCTAGCAATCTATCTTCAAGTTTTTCTATGTTCTTTCTGAGCCAGTAATATGACTGCAGCTCGTGCTTAGTCAACCCATATCATCTCCTTCTCAGGATGCTTTTCCTCTGTCCACATCGCACACATTAGATTCCACACCGCCGCACATAGATGATCCTCGTCCGTCTGCCCGTCCATATATTTCAAGAGATGCCGCATTCCAGAATCGATAAACGACTGTAGCGGTATCCCTTTTTCCCAGTTCCTGTCTCCGTACTTGGTCGCACCACTCTCAAAATGCTTGGCTAATCTTAGCAGAGCCGCCGCTGGCAGAAGATCGCATCTCCCTTTCCCTATCCCCATATCCCTTACCGCCCCGCTTGCAAACTTCGTGCGCTCTCCGCTATCTTTAATCATGTTGCGCCTCCAATAACTCTGGGTTTTCGTATATGCTCCCGATGATTTCACCACCTAAAACACTATCCCAGTTTGTTACTTTGTTGAATTTACCGTCTTTATTCCGCATTGGATAAAAGGCTGTGTTCTTGTATTTTATAACAACGATATTGAATTTGGTTTTAACAATATCCCCCTCAAATATCTTCTTCCCGTTCTTATCTTTAAGCCCTGTAGATTGTAATAATTCTATAAAATCAAAATTACACCATTCCCCCGTGGACGAATCTCCGTCATAAAAAAGAACTTCTTTACTCAAAAAGTCAATCTGTGAAACTACCCTCATTCTTTCTTCTTCTTTATCCCACGCTCTAAACTCTATCGGTCTGTTCATCCCTGCGCCTCCCTCTGCTTATCTTAAATCTCGTTGATATATACCATAATAGCATCCACCCAGTCATACCCGTTTACCACTTCTTCTGCTATTGTTTCTATTTCTTCATCCGTTAAATTTTTATATTTTTCATCGTCATAATTAGTCTCAACCCATTCATCAACCAGTTCTGAAAAATCGTCATACTGATAGATCCCTTCTTCATTCATCCAATATTTTGTTACTTTCGCACTTCCCCACTCTGCTTTCCAATACCCATGTTCATCACCGCAAACGCACTCTGTCGCTACCATGGGTACTATCGGCAAATCTGGATTTTCTTTTATTAACTTAAATAAGTTTGATACGTTTTCTTTTTGTTTATCCATTTTCATTATTTACTCCCCTCCATTTTTCCCCAATATGCCTCTAGCCCCTGCCCCGATATTTCGCCCGTCCTAAAATCTTGTATTATTATCGGATTAACAAACAACTCATCAGAGTTTGGGCGGTCACTCTCTTTTTTTTCTTTCCTTTTGCGCTTATCCCTAGCTTTGTATCCCTGTTTTTTCTTCCTTCCTAAGTTCCCTTTAAATTCCGCAAACTCTTTTTTTAATATTTCGGCATCTGCAAGTGAGATATACTTATGTGTGCTTGTGTTAGTGTTTTTCTTTTTTACCTCAAACTTGAGCACCTTCACTAACTGGCCTGTCTTTGCGCAGTTAGTATTAAGTTCCCTGGCTAACTCCCCAATAGCGATCCATCCATCCATTACTTCCCCTCCCTGTAGATATGTAATAGCCCAATGGCCCATATGCTCGCTAATATGCCAACGAAAACCCCGATGAGTAAACCCGTATCAAATTGACTCATTATTATCCTCCCTACAATATTGTTAAACTTAGATCCGGAAATATGTATCTCACTTGGTTTTCTCCTCGAAAATTCCTTCCGGCAGCTCCTCATCGCTTATCAGTCCCAATCTCGATATTCTAAAAACTTTTATCAATTTCTCCTTACATGGGCTTAAATATCTCTGCTTAACATTGTCCCATTCTACCGGACCCCAATCTCCCGGGACCAACATAAAACTATTTGCTGTTAAAACTATCTCAGCCCCGCCACACCTAACGCCATGGAGTACTCCGTATAGGTCTTGATCCGTATGCCAGGCATTATGGAGCACGTCCTGCCAGTGTTTGTGATCTGTTACTTTGTCGGGGCGTGGATCCGATGGATGATTAGGCATGTACTCACCTACTTTCCAAGGATTCAATGGCTATATAGATTCCCGGGGTCTCTGCCCAAAACTTTTCGATGATCTCCGACGCCACCTGAGCATCATCTTTCCAGTATCCCAGATCAGTCATAACATCCTTTAAAGTTTTAACCATATTGTCAGTATCTGGTTTAGTAGTTTTATATTCGCCATTTTTATGTTTACCCGTGATTGGGAATAGCCACTTTGTTATTAATCTAACTGCTCCGGTATATTTTTGTTTTGGGACATGCTTCCCCAGGTGCCCCTGTAATTTAATGCGTACTGCTTTCAATTCATCAGGCTCATAAACTACTGGCTTACCCTTTACCACCCTAACTTTTTTCTGTTGATGAGTTTTAGTAGGTGGAAGCATCGGCATGAAAAATTCAGTTCTCATTACCTAGCTCCTCAAAATAACTTGCCTGACTATCAGCTGCTTGTGCTAAAACATTCAAAGAACATTCGTTCAATCCAATTACATACCACATGCAATTTTTGTTTTTACAAAGCCCTCCTGATATTGGGCAGTACTTTTTATTATCCATTATCTTACACCTTCTCTTTTTTAAGTTTTTATTTTTGTTTAGTCAAGAAAAGGGGACTAGTTGTTGTGCGCAAGCAAACGCACAACTATTCCCCCTTGACCGTCAGGGAGAGGCGAAATCTATATATGTATATATATACTTTTCGTTCGCCTGTCGAAAACTCGATAATCCTCGACTTTTCGTCTCATAGACGAAGTAGGCGAAATCCTCGACATTTCGTCTCGACAGACGAACGAAAAGTCTCGACTTTTCGTCTCTACAGGCGAAGCGAAATCCTCGACATTTCGCCTGTCTATTTCTTGCCTACTTCCCCATCATCTACCCAGTATCCATTGTGCTCTTTTATATAGTTTCTTACAGTATCTTCCGATTTTCCCATATGTTCGGCTAGGTCTTTTACCGTTACTGTTCCATTTATTCCTTGTGCTTCATATGCAATTTCCAGCGCAATAAGCCTTTCCTTCTTGCGTTCTTTACTTGTTTTTTTCTTCTTGCTAAAGTTTTTCTTCCATGGTGCTCCTTCACCCTCCGACTCAATATCACCCAATATTCCATCCTTATCTACCTGATGAGTTGGATAATCAAACCATAGGTTCACCGGCTTAAACTTTGGAAATTCTCTAAGAGTCCCATCTATGCGCCACGCTGTCCGTTGTTGTATGGCTTTCCTAGTGGCATATATTTCCGGGAGCATATCCCTGTATAGACTAGCCCCTAAGAGCTTGTCACACGCTGGGAGCATGGATTTTTCAGAGCATCTATCATCCTGAGATACTTCTTCATCCCAGCCCCTGACATGTTTCTCTAACCATGCTCCGCAAACTTTGCATACTGCTTTATTCTCTTCCTGCTTAATTAGATCCTCAGTCAATTCAAGTTCGATATAATCTAATAGCGCATCTGGATCACGGGCAAATACTCCCGATCCTGATGCCCTGTCCATGCTCCGCTTACTACCCTGACTACCCTTTGAGTGGTGATGGCAGTAGATTACTGCTGATCCTAGCTCCGTACATACCTTGTCAAATTGATTGCAAAAGTTAGCCATCTGATCTGCTGAGTTTTCATCCCCGGTAATAACCTTATAGATTGGGTCAATAACAATGGCTATGTAATTCTTTTTTTGAGCCCTGCGAATTAGTTTTGGTGCTAGTTTATCCATTGGTACTGACTTGCCTCTTAGATTCCAAATATCAATATTCCCTACATTCTTAGGCTCCCACCCTAGAGCGTGATAAACATCTTTAAACCTGTGTAAGCAGCTTGCCCGATCCAGTTCTAAGTTGACATACATCACCTTACCTTGAGCACATTCCCAGCCAAGCCATTCCTGACCTTCTGCAAGTGCACAGCATAACTCAATTAGTGCAAATGATTTACCTGCCTTGCTTGGCCCAGCCATGAGCATCTTGTGCCCCTGTCTAAGTACACCGTGTATGAGTGGTGGTGCAAGGTCGGGCAGGTTGTCCCATACACTGGCCATACTCTCCGGCTCCGGTAGATCGTCGTTGATTGCTTCAATCCAATCCTTCCAATCGTTCCAGCTGTCTTTTCCTATGTTAGTATCTATTAAAAATTGCTTCTGTCCGTTTCGCATGATCCCGGGCATCCTGCTTAACCTAGATGGGTTCCTGTTCTGTGTATCTACTTTCAGGCCGTTCTTCTGGCATACATTGTATAAATAATCTACTCGCTTACGATATTCTTCATAGGTTGCGGCCTCAACTTTTACTATTGCGTGTATACTCTTATTACCACTGTGGACTAAACATGCTATTGGCAATTCAAGCTCTCTCACAATGGCATTTTGCTTCTCTATGTCAACTTCATCTGATTCAACCAAAGCATATCTAAAATCCGTCACGTTCTCATTCTTGGCACCCTTACCATCGAGAGGGTTGAAGCGGATCCACGCTCCAGCCTCATCTTTACAATCTCCTAAGATAGATCCGATATCTCCCTTGCACTTATTCAGCTGCTGGATAAGTTCGCCGGCTGTTCTGTCCCAGCATCCTTTAGTGGGCAAGAATTTACCGTCTTTTTCCCAGCTTTCAGTCACATATCCCACATTCTCCGATGCTTCAAAAAGAGTTTCCAAATACTTAACTAATTGCCCGACTGGGTTCCAATTATCAGGCTCATTAACTTCCTGAGCTTCAACCCAGTGTTTATCTATGACTACTAAATCATCTTTAGCTCCGATAACTGAGTCCCATTCCAACTCATGAGAATTACTCGTAGGTTGCCAGCCCTGGTCTTTGGCCATTTGTACAATAGTGCCACCGGTGACGGGATTCGGGGAGCCCTGAAAACTTCCCCATTTCTTGAAGCATTCAGTGGCATGATATCTGCCAATATCCCGTCTGCTCCATGCATCCCAATCGGCAGCTGTATATCCCGCTTCCTTGAGCCCCATGCCGACAGAACACCACTCCTGATAGTTGAGCATTACGGGGTCTATGTAGTCTAATAATTTAATTAGATCGAGCTGTTTCTCCATGCCTATGCTCCTTTAGCTTCCAGCCTTTTTATTAGTTCTAGTACAAGGTAATTTTGCAAGACATATTCATATACCATTGGTGAAAAAGGATAGGTGCAATTAGCTAAGTTATTTTGTACTGCTGCAATAAGTGCTTCATTATCAAGCTTTGAGTACAATATTTCAAAGCCGGGAGAATTTGCCCTAACTCTATGATATTGATCTAGTGTTATTGTCCCCGGTTTAATATCGGCAGGATTTATTTCTACCCTATCAATTGATATAAATGGTTTTAATTTATTATCAAACACAATCACGCCCCCATTCAAAGTCATTTTGCACTTTGTACTCTGGCTTGTACTCACTAGGATTTATGTCCCTGGGTACCCGCCAGCCATTACCGGCGATTCTATCAATCAAGCCCTTAGCTGCTTCAAACTGCCAGGTACCTACATGATTGAAACCTCGACCTTCCAGGAACCGAATCTGCTTAGGTGTGGTCAGTCCTTCTATGCGCCTCATGCTTAATTTATCAAGCACCTTGGCTGCCTTCCCCGCGCTCTCAATCTGATCTGGGAAGATGCCTAATTTTTCAAGGGTCTTAATCTGTTTATCTGATGGCGGTCCCATTTCCCATCCGAATGACGGAACATATCCCGCCAGATCCTCTGCCTGGATGCTCATCTCAAATTGGAGCGGATCCACGAGTTTCCGTTTCCGTGATCTCATTTCTTTCAGCTGCCTGGCAAGTGCTTCTTCCCTGGCTGCTACTGCATCCTCAGTGGCTTTTTCTTCGGCTTCCTGGATATCAACCGGGCACCCGGCTTCTTCAATGTTCTCAGTCATCTTCTTGGCCACCTCATCTGATGTACAGATAAGGTGTGCCGGGTGGCATAGCTCATGCCGTTCTGTATGCCAGAGGAAATCCAGCAATAAAAGATGATCTTTCCCGGGGAATAACCGGGTACCTCTGCCGACCATTTGGGAATAAAGACTTCGGATTTTAGTTGGTCTTAGTACCACAATACAGTCTACCGATGGGCAGTCCCAACCTTCAGTAAGCAACATGCTGTTACAAAGTACATCATATTTACCGGCATCAAAGTCAGCCAGTATTTCCGCCCTGTCCTGGCTCTCGCCATTGACTTCGGCTGCTTTAAATCCTTTTGATTCAAGAATGTCTCGGAATTTTTGTGATGTTTTGATAAGAGGTAGAAATACGACTGTTTTACGATCCATGCAGTACTTGGCCATTTCATCTGCAATCTGGTAAAGGTAAGGGTCTAACGCCGTGCCCAGGTCGGCAGCTTTAAAGTCCCCGGCCTGCTGGCCTACTCCGGTAAGATCAAGCTTTAACGGGATAGTTAATGCCTTAATTGGTGACAAGTAACCCTCTTTAATTGCCTTAGGTAAGGTGTATTCGTAGGCCAGGGACTCAAAATACTGGCCCAAATTTCGCATGTCTCCGCGATCAGGTGTCGCTGTGACGCCGAGTACCTTAGCCTGGCTAAAATAACCCAAAACGCGCTGATAGCTATCACTAATGCAGTGATGGGCCTCGTCAACGATGATGGTATTAAAAAAATCAGCAGGGAATTGGTTTAATCTTTTTTCCCTCATCAATGTCTGCACGCTGCCAACTACCACACGGTACCAGCTGCCCAGGCATGAGTTTTCTGCTTTTTCTACTGAACATCCTAGGCCGGTGGACTTTTCAAGTTTGTCAGCGGCCTGTTCAAGGAGCTCGCCCCGATGAGCAAGTATTAAAACCCGCTCACCCCCCCGGACACAATCTTCTGTGACCTTAGCGAAAACTATGGTTTTCCCGGTGCCGGTCGGAAGAACTAACAAAGTTTTCAATATCCCCTTAAGCCACTCAGCCTGAATTGATTCCTTTGCCGCTTTTTGGTAAGGTCTAAGTTTCATGGCTAAAACTTCCCGGGTTTAAAGCCTTTTTTAGTATCTTGGGGCCCATCGGCCGGCTCATAAAACTTTTTAATCTCATTGAAGACCTTCTCCTCGCCGGAATCATTAACCCACTTCCGGATGCCTATTTTTGCCCTACCGCCGGAGCCGATAACCTTGTTCCAGTTCATCGTTACTTTCTCGCCCTTTTTTCGCTGGCCAATGCCGGTGAAAAAAGCACATAACATTCCCTCTGTGATTGAGTGCAGAAATAATTGATGCCGAATGACGGAAATGCCTTCTTTGCCCTCAACTTTTATATGTACTATTGCCTTGTTACAGGGTGGTAGTTTTTCGCTACCGTTATGTCTGGCTCTCTCAAAATCAATGACCTCAAAGTCATAATCCCCCTCAGGCAATATCACAAAATCCGGACTATCATTTTCTATTTGGTCATCCCAACCTAATTCGTATCCGTTGTCAATAGTCATTTAATTTTCCTCGCTTTCATCATTAATTAGCACTTCGCTACCATCATCAAACACGACAAACGAATCTTCTCCTTTACACATTATGCTGTCTACTGTTTTCTCTGGAAATTCGTTTTTAATGCTTTCTATTTTTTTTACACGATTTTTATGCTGTCTATTGTTTTCTTCTGCATCAAATAGTCCTTCTGAGCTAGTTGATACTTTATATATGTCAGTTAATCTTGGGTGACTGTCCCATCCTTCAGAGTCTGTTAATTCTATTGTTTGATAAACTTCGCCGATATATAGCCTTTCGTTATCTTGGTTTGCAATAATGGCCTTTGGGTTATCGATTAAATACTGAATGGCTTCGATAATATTCATGGTTTCTTTTCTCCTTTATTTTTTTATTCAAAAGGGAAGGTCGTCCCTAAACGCTTTTATTATCCCAAACACCTGTGGCCATGCCCCTACCAGCACCCCATTTATAAAGCTAGGATCATAATTCTCGATTGGCGTATTAACCGGGTAATATCCCTTACTGGCAACTGCTTGTTGGACTTCTTCCACTGTTACTTTTTCTATTGCCATCAGATCGGCTAAGGCTTTGGAGAGCGATAATACTTCCTGTTTAGGTGGTTCGACCTTAGGCGGATCCTGTTTAACGGTTTCCTGTTTCATTTCAAGCACTTCCGGCTTAGGAGTCGATAGTGCTGGTGGTGCTTTTGGTAATTCCGGCGGCTGCTCTGTCCTTCCTGGTATGCAATGAGCAATTTCCGCAAAATCAAAAGGTAATTCATCTTTCAATCCGTGCCGATTCTTCGCATCCCACCAAGGCGTATGGGTGGTATACATGACCCTTTTTCCGCCCTGAGCTTTATTTTTGCCTTTTTGAACGCCCTGGTTGTCAACATTTACTACCAATACTTTGTAATTAGCAAACAGAATTATATCTGCCCATTCCTTTAGGAGGGGCATGGTTTTCTTCTCTAGTTTCATTTGCCAATGGTCATATCCACCCATTTCTTCAGGCTGTTCTATTTTTTTGATTATGGCATGGGCAGTCATAATCACATTAATTCCTACTTCAATTATTTCCTGGAGCTTATTAAGGAGCCGACCATACTCCTCCTCCAGGTAAACATAACCTTTTCCGTATCCCCACCCTTCTAGACCATCTTTTTTATCTCTGGCACATAAATGATCTATGCAAAGCCTTTCGCCCCAGTCTGCTGTATCAACTACCAGGGTCTTACATATTCCCGGGTTTTGCTTTACATGTTCAGCCTGGGATAGAAGCATCGTCCAGCTTGATGGCCGGGGGAATCTTGCCACATTCATCGTTATTGTGCTATCCTCTGTATCAATGAATAAGGGGTCGGGTGACTGGGAAGCAAAAGTTGATTTACCCACCCCTTCGGGGCCATACACAATAATTTTTTGTGGTTTACTTAACCTACCTTTGATTATTTCCATTTTAAAACTCACCCACTTTCCATTTTGGAGCCTCTTGAACCGGTTCGGGCTCCCCTTTGACATAACCATCCTCGATAATAATGCTGCATTCTTCACCGGTAGAAACCCGGGTAGCAATGGCCTGTAGATCCTCAGCTTCCAGCCATTTGCCAAATTCGTTTAGCGTGTCAACATCCATCTGCTCAAGTTTATCAAGTAAGACAAAACCACAATTAGGATTTAACTTCCGGACTATAGCGGTGGACACCTTAAGTTGATCAGATCCGGACATGTTGTCCCATTTATAGCCGTTGTAGGTAAGCTCGCCATCTACTACAGACAAACCCTCTAGCGGCAGATCGGCTCCCTTTAATAGGTCGATTTTATCTTGCCTGACATCCTCAATTTGGGAAGTAAGGAGATTGTACTGATTGCCGCATTCCAGAGCATCCTCCTCGGCCTTGTCTTTGTCCAGGTTAGCCCGAACTTTTACGTTGATTTCTTCGATGCTTGAGATGTTTTCCTCAAGTTCAATGGTCGATTTATCGTGGAGATCTAGAGCTGACTTTCTGGCAATCTCTAAGTCAGCCAGGATAATGGCCTGCCTTTGTAGCAGATCATCAATTTGCTCTTGAACATTGTTGGCAGCTTCTTGAATCTTGCCTAAATTGTCCCGCTTGCGCTGATTTTCACCATTTCGGGCAAGAATCTCTTGCTGTTGCTTGATCAGCTCCGATGCAGAGATTGGCACCTTTGGTGCGTCCGGATAATACGGCTGCTCCTTAGCATATTTCTTTTTTTGATCAGCAATCTGCCCAATGGTTAACCGTTTGTTATAAAGCTCCTTTTCCTCCTTTTCCATTTCATATAACTTATCCCCCACGCCTATGATCCTTAATAGTATGTCTGTCTTCTCCTTGCTAGTGCTCTGCATGAACTTCGGAAGATCTAAGGCTAACTGCTCCACAAACTCATTAAGTAACTGCTGTCCACCCTTCTTACCGTTAGGATCAAGCACTTTAAGATCACTGTTTTTCCCCTTGCGTTCAACTACTAGCCCATTACTTAATACGATGTGGAGATTAGGCGGTAGGACGGATCCCTGTCGCTGTGCTTCGGATGGACGGTACTTTTCACCGCCCAAGGCCCATGCAATAGAGTCTAATACGCTAGTCTTACCTTGGCCATTCTTGCCACCTATAACGGTCAGGCCGTTAGCAGTTGGTTCAATCTTTACTGCTTTTACACGTTTGACGTTTTCTATTTCAAGTTTATTGATTTTTATCATCTTTCTTACTCCCTTCTCAATAACTTCTCATATTTGGTTTCTAGATCCAGCAGTTCAGAATAAAATTCGGTATACTTATCACCACGATCATCGCGTGTCCAGTCGCTTGCAATCACCAATAGTAACTCTTTATATATTTCCTGAAGTGCTTCCTTAATAATCCCATTAATCCCCACCAACGGCTTTGCCGGTTGCGTCTCAGTTTTGCATTTATCAATTGTAATCCCCAGCTGGCTCCGCTTTGCGTATATGTCCGTCAATTTACATTTAAGTGCTACAGCCATCTCCTGATTAGAAATTCCTTCTTGGCACATTTCCTTAAGCTTTTTAATTTGATTTTCATTCCATTTCATTTGGTTTTTACCTCCCCGTATGTTTTTTCTTTAGCCTTAAGTCTTTTTATCTTACGTTCAACGATCTCGCGGCTACCGCCCCATATAAATCCTTTATCCGTTATGGCATACCATTTTTCTTTTTTCTGAGTTGTGTCTCTTTTTATTTCTATCATTTGTTTACCTCCCCAAACTTAACAAATATCTGACTCCCTGAACCGTGAAGTACACCATTCCGAAAAACAAAACGTAAGGTATGCAGCCATCTATAGCCCTATCTATTTTTTTTGTAAAAATATATGTATAATCCGTATCATCTTGTGCTATACTAGGCATTGAAGAATTTTCTTTATTTTCCGCCTCGCAAGAGCGGATTTTTCTTTTTCCAGCTAGGTTTGTGACACTACCCAATTTTCTCCCCCCTCCTTATTTTTTTTATATCTTTTTACCCTGGCGAATGCTGTGTATAATGTAACCCCAAAGACTTCTCCTATCTCTCTCCAAGTCTCCCCCGATTTTTTCATACTGATCATGTCTTCAAGATCTTTATTAGTTATACTTTTGTTGTAGTGGATCCCCGGATCATAGTCATTGCTTAATTTCTCAAAAGCTTGTTCTGGCGTTGATTTAGTCAAGATCGACACAGCTAAAGCCATGTATGCTTCTTTTACCTGGGCATTCATTTTGGGATCAATGCCCCGCAGTGTGGGCAAATCCAGTCGCTACGTGTATCCGCACTGTAAGCTGATTCACCGCATTTCGGACAAATTCTCATCACCATTTTTACCCCTCCTATAATCTAATTGTTAACTCGCCTAATTTTTGTTCGATCTCGTCAACAATCATTTCTGTTTCAGTTCTGTAATTTGCCAGCAAGTCCCGGATCGCTGGGGTAATGGGTATAATTTGATCGAAAATAGTAGTCACGCAATAGCTTTCTTCCCTGGCCTTTTCCATCAGGTCGAAAGCCTTTAATGCGTTCACACGATTTCCCTCCTCTTTTTTTGGCTCTTCCGGGTTAAATGTTGACTCCCCGAAAAATGACTCGGTTTCTGCCATGGTTGGCTCATGGATCTCCTCCGGCTCCGGTTTGGTAGCGTGAGCTGGTTCTATGTAAACTCCCTCGCAAACTTTTGTAAATTTCGCAGGTTCCGCCGGCATAGGCTTCCCCTCATCCACACTGTCTAATATCTCTGCAAATTTTGTTTCCCTTGCTTTTTCCATCTCCGCGATAGCAGCTGCCCACATTTTTTTATATTTGTAAAACGTGCTCACTCCGATATTTAGCTCCCTGATTGCCCCCGCCTGTGATTTGTTATTTTTAATCGCTTTTAAAAAATCATCTTTACTTACCTCTACTCTAAATCCCATTTTATCCTCCATCTCCTTATCCCAAATTTTCTCTCCGGTCTCAAAATTAACACTCAATAACACTTTCCCACCTAGCTTGTCCCCTTCTTCAACCGACTTTTTGGGGATCGGCACCCGGGCCCGACCCGGGAGATATAAATTACCTTTTATCACAGTCTCACCTCCCTCGGCCATGCCACCGCCGCGATACGGCCGGGGTAAATGTCACCCCTGATCTTGTACGGCGTTGGTAGCTGTTGTACCTCGATACCGCCCTGGTTTTTTAACTGCTTAACGATCCGCTCCCGGGCCTTTTTATTTTTCCGTGGCAATTTGTCCACCTCCTTAGTAATTCGTACAAGATTATTCCTTGAAACAATATTCTTTGAATTTATCATCTGTAAATTTTATCTCATGAGGATAGCATTCAGTTACAACTCCGTCTTCATATTCGATAATCCCTACTGTTAGTTTTAATGCTCCTCCATTATGACCACCTGCCGCCATTTCAGGGCCTACTATCTGACTTTTATCGCTCCATTTATGAAACAACGCCTTTCTTTTTCCGATAATACAAGTCCTTAGCTCCATTTCGATTTTAAAACTACTTACAGCCAACTTGTCCACCTCCTTTCAGGGCTATCTTCCATTTAACATTTTGTCCCTTTCAAGATCACTTAAAGTCGTATGTATTACGCCCCTTTCTGCGGCTTCAAACTGAATAAATAGTCTATAGTCATGGTGGAAAAATACTTATCTTTAATTATTTCTGCTTCCTGGGTGCTTACTTTGGTTCTGCCAAGCAACTTATTCCTGGCGGTTTCCAGTGTCACGTTTAGCACTTCAGATATATCTCTTGGTGCGACATTATGTCTGGCCATTTCCGCATTTAGATTTGGATACATTGTTTCACCCCCATTCCCGTTACGGTATTTCGTAATCTATATTTATATTAAACG
>UZAT01113962.1_pt1 | contig 13583 bp, 18 predicted proteins | sample 2160861 | NCBI WGS metagenome assembly UZAT01 (sample SAMEA5138306, study PRJEB28736) | viral metagenome | reverse complement strand
TTGGTCGCGGTGTAACCACGCCAGAACGCTCCATCAAGCGTTTCAACAACCGTGACAGTATCACCGTCTGCATCGTTGACCGTGTAGGTTTGCGCCGTCCATGCGGAAGAAAACGCACCGAGGGATCCATCCGCGCCGGAAATGGTAGGCACGCGGTTATTGATAACCGTCCGTTTCGTGCTGGTGACATATCCGCTTTCCAGCCCCAGCAGGTCAAAAGATTTGACCAGATAGGTCACATCAACCCAGCCGAAAGTGATCGTGTCAGCGTAGGACAGCGCCGTACCTTGATAGATCTGGGTCCACTCTCCGCCGTTTACGCTTCGCTCCAGCTTGTAGCCGCCGAGGTTGCCGTCCGCATCGGTCGCAGCTCCCCACCGGATCTCCGCAGTTCGTCCACCCTCGATCACGGACGGAACGACAAGGCTACTCGGCACGCTGGGTGCGGAATTGGTTACAGCCCAAGCAGCTATAGATGCGTTAATTGCAGAAAAGGCGACGCGTGTGCCATCTCCGGCGATTTTGGTCCACGACAATTCCTCATGCAGCGCGATGCGCTCCCATGTGACACCATCTTCACTCACATAGCCGTTCATGCCATAACCGCCCAGATAGAACCGCCCATTAGTAAAGGTCAGCACTGTGGCACTCGCAAACGGCAGAGAGTGTGTAGTCCACACGATGCCGTCCGGACTTGTACAGTAGGTTGTGTTACCATTCACGGTCAGCACAAATTTGCCATTTCCGTAGGCGATTTTTGCAGAATTGTTAATTGTGATCGGAATCGGCGTAGCGGTCCACGATGTTCCATCGAGCGAATATTCAACAGTCGCTGTATTATAGACAGCCCACAGGAATTTCCCAGCACCATACGAAAGGCCGTACAGATTTTTAATAGAGCCGAGGTACTGACTGGTCCATGTAATACCGTCCGTGCTGATATAGACATTATTGGCGTTGGTTGAGGTAGCGAGGAATCGCCCGCCACCATACGCATGCTGATGTATTACGCCCGGAAGGTCGGCGTGCCGCGTCCATGTAAGACCATCAGGGCTGGTGCTGAATTCTCCGTTTGTACCAACCAGAAAGAAACGACCACTTTGATAAAAAACGTAAGCTGTATACGCAGACCACTTTTTGTCAACTTTGGTATAATTCACAAAATCGGTTGTGCGATACACCTCATCACGATTTGTTCCGAACAAGAACACGCCACCGCCACCAGCCAGACGGTACCAGCTTTCGGTGGCGGGCAGGGTGCTAATCATAAAATCAAGAGCCATTCAACACACCCCCTCAACATTCAATGCGCACAAGCGGCCTATTCCAAACGCCTGCGCTCACATTGACAGCATCCAGATCAGAAAACTCCAGCAGGAACGGATTTGCGATGATGTCCGTAAAAAGAGCGTTCCAGATGGTATTTGTTCTGGCGGCGTTATCGGAAACTCTGGCGATCAGATCAGCCACATCGACCCGCAACGCTGGAATGCTCTGCATGGTGCTGGCCGCCATTTCCAGCGCCGCATCGGCGGTGCTTTGCGCATTGCCGACCAACGCCGTCAAGGCTTCAATATCGGCTTTTGTTGCGTTCACATCCGAAGCGATGTACGCCATGACATACGACGCATTACCGATTGCCGTCACGATGTCCAGCATCTTCTCCACGACCGTATTGCTGCCGTGTGCAGGGATCAACTCAGCATCATTTCCAGCGTTGCCGTAGCTGTACAGGATTTCTCCAAAATCGGGATCATGCGCCCAAACGCCCAGCTCACGGAAGTGGAAATCCTGCACCATATCCCTGTTATCGAAAGAGGTGCTGAGCGTAGATGTGTTGTCGGGATTCGCCCTCGTTTCCGTGATTTGAAGATGCATCACCGGCTCCACCAGTTCCTCCATGGTGGCGGGTGTCTGGTATACCTCCATATACCCGCTACCGATAGAAACACGGGTAAATGTCAGCGTTTGGCCGGTCTGTACCTTGGCAAGCAAGGCAAGGCCGGCATTCGTGATAGACTGTTGTGCAAAAACAGACATACTGCCCTCCTTAAAGAATGATATCGGCGCCGATCCGGTGCGTCTCTCTCGCTGTGTCGTGCACGGCAATTCCGAAATTGAGTTGCATATTTGATACAAGCGAAATATAAACACCGTCCAGATGTGCGCTGGCCCGCTTGACCTTATTCAACAGGGAAAGGAACTCGTTCAGGCGTTCCTCGCTGATCGCGGGATTGGAAGAAAACGCCCGGAAATGCCCCGGCTCCCCGCCGTACTCAAACCACTCGCTCACGAAGCCGCTGCCAAAATAGGTCTTGATGATATTCTCAACTGCCCATTTCGTGCCGAGCTTGCTGTGCATATAAATGCCGTCACGGATCAAATCCCGTTTGATCTCCACAGATGCCGCTTTGTCGTACCACGACAAATTCAGTTCGAAGGCGATTTCGTCCAGTTGCTCATCGTGAAGACGATCCAGCTTATCCCAGCCAGCCAGCAGGTCAGCCGCCGACGACATTTCCTTCACAAAAGCGCTGACCAGTTCACCAATGCCACGCGCCGCGCCGTCCTCCTGCATGAAATGCGGAAGAAGCCGCACCAGATCCACATTGGATGTGTTCATGCTCATTCCGTCACCACCTCATGCGTGATGGATACCGTGCCGGAGAACTTCGCCACCTTGTCGGTGGTCAGTTCGGTGAACACCGGAGCCGTCACATCTACGCGCAGCGCATCAGACAGCACAAAACGCCGCAGCTGGTCGGGGTTGATATCCCGCCCCAGCTTTTCACACTGCCACGCAATAAACTGATCCACAGCGCCACCGGCACCCTCCACGGCCTGTACCGCGTCCGCTTCTTTGTTTGCGGTACAATAATATTTCAGTTCGATGTCGTAGGTGACCGCCTGCGGTGCCAGCACCACAACCTGATCGGTCAAGGGTCGTACATCATCAGCCGAAAGAATCGCAGCCACCTTTTCCAGCGTGTCGCTGTCGGGGATGCCGCCGCCGATCATCAGCGGGTAGATGTTCACCACATTGGCGCTTGGGCTGAAAACAGCCACATCCGCGATACCAGCATCCGCCGTCTTTGCGTAATACACATACGCATTGACCGGTCCCGCCGTGGAAAGCTTGGACGGCGCAAGCAGGATGCGCTCACGATAACGGTTATCGCCAGCCTCGTCGTAAGGCTCGCCATCGTCGCCGCCGCTGCTCTCGTCCAGATTCTCCACACTGGCAACGTACGCCACCTGATCGACCAGCGTGGCAATGGTTCCGGGCTTGAAGCCGTTGTACTCACTGCCGCCGGTGGTGCATACAGCCTCCACATCAACCGTCAGGTTGTTGGCGGGAATGATCGCCGCCGCAGCGGTAGCAAAATAGCACACGCTGTCCGGCGTGACCCTTGTGCCGGCCGGAATTAAGGTACTTACCCGGCGCGTTGCCGACAAAGTAAAACGCACCGTACAACTCGCATACGCAGGCTGCAGGCGCGGCGTTTTCGTCAGATCACCGAAGGCATCCAGCACATACCCCCGGGCATACCGGAGATACCGCTGCTTCGCCCTGTCCTCGCTTTTGTTGGAAAAAGCGATCAGTACCGCCGCCACAGCGTCGCCAAAAATTCGCCGCTCGTCGCCGGGATAAAGCGGCTCACCGACCGCCTCCTGCAAAGCGTTGACCACGCCGTTATATACCGCCTGCGGGTCAACCTCAAAAAAAGAAATACCGGACAAAAGCTCACCTCCTGCGGCTTATTCCAGCGCCGCACTAATATTAAAATGACCGTTCGCCGCATCCTCGGAAAGAACATCCGCACTCGCCGAATCCATACGCGGCTCATAGATGCCAAGCGCCCAGCGCATATCCTCACGCAGCAGCGGCTCCGCTGCGCTGCTCGGTTGGTCGGTCAGACTGCCATCCACCCCGCGCAGACGGTCAAAAGGTACTTCGCCACGCACGATGCGCAGCAGATTGATGGCGCACTGCTCCGGTTTTCCATTACCCGTCTTTTTCAATACTCCATCACCCCCATAGCGGTCAGTGTCGGTTTTTTCGCCGCCTGCTTGCCGGAACTACTAGGGCGTGCAGCCAACGCACCGGCGTTCGTTCCGGTCTTTAGGCTCAAAGTACCCGCAGGCGTTGTTGCGGTCATTCCATACTTTTTGTTCGTAAAACTGAACGACAATTCCGCCACCAGAAACCGGCCGTCATTGTCGATCTGCGTCACGCTTGCCGAAAGGCTGGAAAGCTTCATGGAGCCGGTACCGAACTGCCGCCCGCCGATGTACAGCGGCGCGGTGGTTCCCACCAATGCGCTCCATGCGTCGATCTCTTTGCGCACATCCACGCCGAAACCCGCCACCAGCTTGGCGGTGCATTTGTAATTATCTTCGCCGCGTGCGCCGGTCTCGCTGTCCACCGACCAATCAGCAGTAAAACCCGTTACGGGCGTTACCTTAACCGGGGAAACCTCCAGCGATTTTCCAGCCCATGACATCTGTGCAGCCATCGTTATCCCTCCTTCAAAGCGGACAGGATCACGCCGCTGCCGTCCGCGAACATGGCAAAACAAACCGTGTCACCCACAGCGACCTCCGGATGATAAAAAACCGCCGTAGTTGCCCCGACGGCGTCTTTTGCAACGATTTTTTGTAATTGCAGCGGCGGCGTTACGGCGTCGCTGTCGCCAATGCCCAGCGGGCGCACCTTGACACGGTGTCCGCTTTCTACAGACGACACAACACCAATACGCAGCGCCCCGATGTTGCCCTCGGACATATAGCACACCTCCAATCATCGCCAGAAAAACAGTTTGCTTTTCTCAGCGCAGTAATCATTTCTCACAGCATTCAGGAATACCGGACCGTTCCAGCTCGGCGCTCCCGGCGTCTGCAAGTCGATCATGCTTGCGGCGGCGTAGCCGGAAAGCTGATCCGTCCACACACAGCCGCCGCGTACACCTCGGTTGGCATACGCAAGCAGGTTTTGCGCAAACCTTGCGCACTCCTCATTGCTGCCGGCCTGTATCCATTCCGGCGCGGGCAACTCCCTGCCGCCCTCGGCGATGGAATACCTGCCGCGGTACCGTCCGCACTCGATGGTGCATCCGGTGAACACTTCCCCGCTGCGGTCGTTGTAGGTGTAGCGCACACCGTCGCCCAGACGCACGGTTTCCGCCGTTTCTGCGGCTTTTCGTGCCGCCACACCATACAACACCAGCGTACCGTCGAAAACCACCACAGCGCAGCCCTCACAGCGTGCCAGACGGTTATAAAAGGCGATGTCGCTGATCCCGTCCTGCAGCCGGTACCGGTAAAGGTGATCCGTCACGCCGTAGCTGGCAAAAGCCAGCCCGTGGCGCTGTGCGATCTCCTGCCCGATACCCAAAAACCGCACCTCTGCCCACGCTTTTGTCCTCGGAACAAAGGCAGACGGCGGCACACTGTGCGCCCGCAGGGTATACCGTCCGTTTTCGGCGCTCAACCCCTGCACCCACATTGCGCCGGTGCGGGCGTCGCCGCTCGTTACCTCCAGCCGGTCGCCGACAACCGGTGCCCAGCCATCCCATACACGGTCGGTATCATCAAAGGAAAGCATCAGCGTGTCGGTGTGGTCGCCCGCGTACATATCATGCACGCAGGCCCGCACCTTGACGTCGGCGGTGATGTCCACGCCCTGATAGATGATCTCCATCCGCCATCACCTCCGCCACGGTGCCAGCGTTTCAGGCGCGTTTCTGGTCTCCACCAGCGGGATGCGCAGCCGCACCCCGCCGGAAAAGATCAGTGTGTCGATGTGGTCAGGGTTGGCTTCCATGATCAGATTAGCCTTGAACTCGTCGCCATACGCCGCCAGCGCCAGCGCGTCAAAACTGTCACCCTCGCGGGTGATGTACACTGCGTACCCTTTAACCTGCGATTGGCTCTGGGTCATAGTCGCCTCGCCTCCATTCATCCAGCAGATCCAGCAGGAAGTCCCGGAACTCGCCCTCCGCCTCGCGCAGAGCCTCCAGAATCTCCTCCTTGGTGCCGCCGTAAACTGTGATATTCGGCGCAAAAGAAATGCCGGAAAGGTCGATATTCGACCCGCCGCCCCCGCCGCCGTACAGGGTGTAATCGTCTGCGGTCGCGCCCAGCATACGGCCGGCACGCGCCCAATACGAAAGGTTTTGCTTGCGGTAGGCTTTCTGGAAACTGATGACCGCCTCCGTGCCCGCCTCACCGGCGATGGAAACGCCATCGGTAAAGCCGCCGGTCGCAAAGGTCGGCAGTTTCGGGATATCCAACGCAAACGCCTTGCCGCCGATAACCGGCACCCATTCGGGGATCGTAAAGCCGATGCCGTTGATGTTGTCAATCGCGCCGTTCACCAGTTCAATGATCGCATTGATCGGCTGCTTTACGATGCCGACCAGCGACGAAAAACCGGTGACAAAGAAATCCTTTATACCGGCTATGAAATTACCAACGCCGGTGGAAATATTAGACCACACACCGCCGAGCCATTCGCCCAGCTGTCCGGCCTTCTCCTTGACCTTATCCCAGTTCTGATACAGCCACACGCCCGCCGCCACCAGCGCGGCGATGGCAAGGATCACAAGCGTGACCGGCGAGGTCAAGAACGCCATAGCTGCGCCCAGCGCGGTGGTCGTGCCTGCGGCTATTGCCGATACGGTAGACCATACCGTGGTCGCCGCCGTCATTACGCCCTGCGCAATGGCCTGCGCCTTTGCCGCAATGGTAAACCCGACGATGGCGGCGGTGATACCCGCGATCAGCGGCGCATACGGGGCGGCCTTGTCGATGAACTCACCGATCACATCCCGCCCGTTGGCGACCTCCAGCGTGAAATCCACCACCCAGCCGACCACCTTTTCGAAGCCCTCACCCAACGTGTCGAGCACCGGCTCCACCTTATCCGCCATAGCCTGCGCCACCGGTGCCAGTTCCTGCAGTTTGTCCGCAATCCGGCTTGCATACTGCAGCACTTTGGTCTCCATGCTGCGCTTTATGCCATCCAGAACCGCATGCAGGCTGTCCATGCGCGTGGCGTTGATGCCGTTCAGCGCCTTCTTGGTGTCGTAAATGCCATCCTGTGCGTTCGCCATGGCGGTCAGGGCTTCCACGCCGAGATCTTCCCACATGGTACCGAAAAGCTGCACACCGATGGTGTCCCGCTTCACGGGATCCTGAATCGACACCAGTGCCTTGCTGACGATCTTAAACGCCCGCTTCGCATCCTCGCCGCCGCTGGCAAAAACCTGCATCGCTTCGTCCGCATTGAACCCCAGCGCATTGAACGCCTCGATAGTGGTTTTACTGCCGTCGATGGACCGGATGGAGAACTCCTTCACGGCATCGCCCACTTTGTCGAGGTTCCACGCGCCGCTGTCCGCACCGCTCTGGAAGATCTGGAACATGGCATCCGCGTCCATGCCGATCTTTGCAAACTGCACCGAATATTCACTGATGCTGTCGATCAGTTCGCCGGAATAATCCAGACCGTTCTGCGCACCGGCGGCGATCATGCTCAAAGCCTTTTCACCGCTGACGCCGAAGTTGTCCATCATCGCCTTGGCGGCCCGCATCGTTTCGTTGACATCGTAACCGAAGGTGTCCCGCAGAGAGATAGCACCCTTTGTCACATCCTCCAGCTGCTTGCCCAGCAGTCCGGTGGTTTTGTACGCCTGCGCCGCAGCGTCGGCGGCGTCCTCGTAGTTCTTGCCAAAATTGGCCTTGTAAACATTGTCCGCCGCGCTCCGCAGCCTCTCCATCTCGGCACCCACAAGCCCCGTGCTGTTGCTCATCTGGTTTACGGTCTGGTTGTATTTATCGCCCATCTTGGCAAGCTTCGCCGTTACCTTGACCGCCTCGACGCCGACCAGCGCCACCGCACCCGCAGCCGCCGCGCCCGCAAGCTTCCACTTGCCCGCCGTGCCGGAAAACTTCTTCTCAACCTTTCCCAGCACCTTTCCCAGCGTCGGCGACAGCTCACCGGCGATCTGGATCGTTGTTTTCAGGATGTTACCCTTTCCCGCCATCAGCCGTCACCTCCTGCCGACGCCTTTCAGCTTCTTCATGTGCTGCATCTGCTTGCGCATCTTCTCCGCTTCAAGCTTGGAATCCTCGCAAGCCTCCAGCCATTCCTCCAGAAACCCCATTAACCGGCGTTTTCCGATGTAGTGGGGGCTTTCGTGGTAGGCTCGGCAGTATTCTCGGACGCACTTTCGAAGATGTCGTCCACAGAATCCTCGGCCGAGCCGCTCAAAGAAAAATTTCTGCCCAGACCCGCCATCTGGATGATGTCAAAACCCGTGATGCGTTTCAGGTCAGAAATGTCGATTTCACTGTTAACGGCGGTAACCGCCACAAAGAACAGGGCAAGCCCCATTTTGCTGTCAAACTCCGCCATGCGAATGTTACCGGGGTTTCTGCCCTCGTTGGCCATCGCGTCGGCGGTCGCATAGTCGTCCACGGTGATGGCGTCAAAATCGTATTCCAGTTTGCGCACCTCTTTGCCGTTGACGGTCAGCGGCTTGCGCAGTTCATACACCTTTTTCATGCTCGTTTCTCCTTTCGTTGTCGTGTGAAAAAACAAAAAGCGGGCTGACCGCCCGCAGAGGAAAACCCCCGCGGACGGCCATCACCCCCTTTCCGCTTACAGCAGGCTGTCAATGCCGGAGGTAATGGACTTACCCATAATCCGGCACTCGCCCATACGGTCGATGCAAACCAGCTCCTCGCCGTCCACGAAGATCTGGTAACGTTTCAGAGAATAGGTCATCTCGTTCTCGATGGCCGAACCGATCTCAAGGCTGCCGCCGGGGATCTTATTGCTAAGACCCGTAGCGAAAACCTTGATACTCTGGTTCTTGCTCTCGCCATCCACCTGCTGCACGCTCTGCACGCTGCGCAGTTCAATGCGGCGCATACCGGTTTTTGCCATCTTACCGATACCGGCATCGATGCCGATCTTGGTGATGGCAAGCTCCATGTTCTCGAAAAGACCCTGCAGCGGTACATCCCAGTTGCCCCGTGCCTGCAGCGTGGTGGTCAGGTAGGCGATCTCGGGCAGGGTTGCCGCGATATCACGCGCCGCCAGAGCGCCGTCAATGTACAGGGTATCCGCAACGACGGGGCCGCAGATATTCACAAAGTTGCCCATTACGCCTCACCTCCGAAATAGCTGGTAAAACCGGCATCGGTGTAGGCAACGTGCAGGGTACCGCTCTTGAAAGGCGGGGTGCTGGTATGGCGGTTGCGCCACACAAAGTTACCCTGTACCATTTCACCGGTGCTGTTGTCGTCGGTGATGAACTCCACCACCGGCTCACCGATCAGCGCACCCATGGCGGCCAGCGCGTCAGCCTTCTCCTGTTCGCGGTTCTTGATGGTGTCCAGCATGCCGCGGGTCATGGGCGCATCGATCACCAGACCATGCTCCAGCTGGAAACTGTTGCTCTGGTACATGATCATGCGCATGGACACGTCAAAGATGGCGCGGCTGTCCATGGTGCCGCCGTGCTTGAAAGCAGCGGTGTGCGGACCCCACAGCACCCAGCGGCCGCCCCAGAAGATGACCGTAGTGATGCCGTCGGCGTTCAGTTCGTTGCCATGCACGATGTCGAAGCCCTCGTTGACGCTGGCGGCGCCGAAATACTGCTTCACGACGGGAATCGCCTTGTTGGAAGCCGTCTCCATCGGTACGCCGTTGTGCGTGGCGTCGATGCGCATCTGCTCCACCGCCCACAGGGTGGAAAGGTGGTAATGCATACCGTCAACGCCGGTCGCCATCGGCCAGAAGCTCTTCGCAGTTTCGGCGTTGGCACTGTTCGCCGCCTTCCATGCGGTGGCTTTATCCACAGTATCCACAGCCTCGCCATCCGCATCCTCCAGCGGGATATCCGCCAGAACGAAAGCATCCCAATGGCCGTTGATCTTGGTCGCAGCGCTCAGCAGAGCCTTGCGCACGGCAAGGTCGCCGCTCCAGCCGGGAGCAAGCAGCAGGTTGGGAATGGCGTTGAAGGTCTGGTACACCATCGCCACGCTGGCAATACCGGTGTGTACGCCCGCACCGCTCACGCCGCCGATAATCTCGGTCGCCGTCACCTTGGCGGGGTCGATCTCATCAAAGGTGGCGTTGACGCTGCCGGTCAGTTCCTTGTTACCAATGCCGGTGATGGTCACCGTCTTGGTGCGGAAGTTGTAATCCACAGCGTAGTCCACGCCCTCCACCTTGTCCGCCAGCACCAGCGTGTCCAGCACGATGGTATCGCTTGCGAAGGTGGCACGGTTGTTGCCGAAGGTCAGCGCCTTGGTGGTGGCGGTGTCCTTCTTGTGCTTGGCGGGGTCCAGCACATTGATTACGAAGATCGGGCCGATGTTGCCCAGTTCGTTTTTGAAATGTGCACACACCGCCTCACACAGGGTGAAGGTCTGCCAGTCATGGGAAACGCCGATCTTGCGCTGTGCGTCCTCATAGCTGGTCAGACGGGTGGGCTTGTTTACCCGCTCGGCATACCCGCGCACCAGATTGACCGGTGCGGTGCCGATGTACACCGCCACCGTGGCAGCCTGCGCTGCGCTGGCGGTGATGCTGTCATCCATGACACCGAAGGTGCCATGCTTATAATCTGCCATGTAGAAATCACCTCTCTAATTAAAGCAGTTCGTCGTACTCCGGCACATGCCGCCGGAGGTCTGTCTCAATGGAAAAGGAAAGCCAGTTGAACCAGTAGGGGTAAAAGTCCGGTATGCCCTCCTGATCTTTCAGCGGTCCGTACTCGATGGGCGTACCCTTGTCCAGACGGTAGCCGCCCACCGTTCCGGCGCTCTGCACTTCCCGCAGCGCAAGGTCGAGGAAGTTCCACGCATCCCGCCAGCCGTTACCGCTGCGCCGGAAATACACGTCGCTTTCCGCACCCTCCCAGCGCCGCCAGAAACGCCCGTTTGCGCCGTTTTCTGGCAGGGCTATATCTGCGCCATGGTTACCGGGATTCCACGCAGAAAAACACATCTGCAGCCGCACGGTGCGCTTATTTGCGCTCATGCTGTCGCTGCCGCCCTCAATCCGCACACACACGGACGGGATCGGTGAAAGGATCTCCGGCGGCAGTTTCTCCGCCGTCGGTACATACAGGGAGAAAGCCGCCGGATGCACCATCTGGTACATCCCTGCGGCTTCCTCGTCCACTGCATCCTCCACACCGGGCGGCGGTGCTTTCAGCAGGATCTTCTCGCAGATTGCCTCCCGCGCCCAATCGGTCACGCTGTCAATGATCGTCACCAAAGACATTTGACATCCCCCCTTACACGGTCACGCGCAGGGCGATGGTCGCCATGCCCATGTCCTCGGACCAGTCGTCAATGATAAACTCCCGATGGTCCACGTTCAGCGAAGCACCGACGCGGCGGCGCGGCGGCAGATCCTCGGCGGCAGCATACAAAAGCATAAAGCTTTCCGCCACCGCCAGTTCACTGCCCGCCTGCCGCTCCCGCAGCCGGTCGTCGTCGATCACACAGCAGATGGTTTTACCCTCCACCCAATGATCCTCCGCAAACTCCAGACCGTTCAAAAACACCGTGCGGCGGTCAGCCGCTACCATGTCCCGAAAGCCCATCATTCCACCGCCTCGGCTGCATCGAAAACGGGAATATCGTCCTCGTCGATGCCGTCAACCATGTTGCCGTCGATCTCCGCATCCAGAGCCGCGACGATCTCCGCTTTGGTCATACCCACCGAAAGTTTTACGCCGATCTGCTTTGCAATGGCACGCAGTTCCTTCACAGGGGTCTCGATGCTATACAGGGGCACACCTTCCACATCATCGGGCAGCACGGGAAACTCCTGCGTTTCAGTGGTCGCACTCTCCTCCACGGACAGATCCTCGGGCGGCTGCTCGTCAAAGCCGATGGGCGTGGGGTCCACCGTGTACTCGGCGACCCCCGTCGCCACCAGTTCGCTCTCCCGCACGGGGTCGATGGAAAACGGCTCACTGTTGCGGTCTTTCGGTTCCACCTTATAACCGTTCCAGTGGCCGTAAACGCCTTTGATAATACGGATCATTGCACTGCTCTCCTTTCTGTGCGAAAGCCTTTCTTACAGGACCTTCGCAGTGATGAACGCGTTTTTGTGGTTGGGCACCAGCAGCGGGCAGCTGGTCATGGTCAGGCTGCGGGTGTTGCCGGTGGCGTCCGCCAGATACTTGGGCACATAGCGGCCGGTGTAGGTGTGGAAAGCACCGTCAGCCTGCTCCACCTGAGAAACAGCGCCGTACAGGGCGCGGCCGCAGCCGGGGGCGGTCAGCACGATGTTACCGGCAGGGATGTACTGCTGACGGTTGCCGTTGCCGTCGATGTAGGTCTCATCGTAGGAGATCACGTCGATCATGCGGCCCATGACATTCAGGGTGCAGACTTTGGCGGCACCGGCGGGCAGTTCCTCGGGCTTGACATTGCCGAGGTTGTAGTTGCGGATGTCAAACAGTTCTTTGATGGTTCTGTTCTTCACGATGGCATCAGCCACATCGGGGGCCATCAACAGTTCGGTGGCAGGCAGGCCGAGCGTGGTCAGCATGCGCACCATGACAGCCAGATCGTCGAGGATCTTGTCATAGTCGGTTGCCCAAGTACCGCTCGGGGTGTAGGCTGCGGGGTTGGCCTCTCCGTTGTAGAAGCGCACCTCCTTCTCGTCCTCGATGGTACCGTCGTCAGCAACGTGTTTCATCACGCAGCCGTTGGTCAGCAGGGTCTCGGCGGCCATTGCCTCCTCACGGCGGCGGATCATGCCGATCAGTTCGTCAGCGTCCGCCATCAGGCGCACATGCTGGCGCTGTTCGGGGGTCAGGGTGGACAGCAGAGCCTCACCGAAACCGCGGCGGGTCAGATCATCGATGGACAGGGTGCGCTTGGGCTTGATGCAGGCGGGGGTGTAGCGCTTCATTTCGTAGCCGTTGCGGGCAACGGGAACGCCACCGGCGCGGGGCACCACAAAGGGAGCCAGTCTCTTGCCGCCGTCCATGTACTCCACCAGAACGTCGGTGGTGCTGAAAACGTCGGTGTTGTCGTTGGTGGGGAAATAGCGGTCACGCAGGAAAGTGCGGGAAGGCTCCAGATCGCGAACGCTCATCAGCAGGGTATGGGTATCATAGAAGTTGAAAGGCATAGTTGTTACCTCCTCTTAGTATTCCACGCCGTCGGTCAGCAGGATGCCGCTCTTGCGCATCACTTCCTTGTCGGCAGCGGTCAGGGCGTAGGTGCCGTTGGTCAGCAGCTTGCCGGTCACGAAATGACCGGTGCGGTAGACCACAGCGGTGGTAGCGTCGGCGGTGGTGTCCTCGGCCACGATATACACGGCGTTTTCGGCATCCAGAGCGGCAGCCGCAACAGCCATGTTGCCACCGGCAGCGCCGGTAATGACGGTGCCGCGCTTGATCACAGCACCGGCGGCGATCTTCACAATCGCCACCTCGGCGGCAGGGTTGACGGACGCGAACAGGTCATCATAACCCACAGCGCCCAGATGCTCATCCAGTCTCTTGCTCATAATCAGTTACCTCCTTTTTTAATACGGTTGT
>UZAT01156315.1_pt1 | contig 13598 bp, 40 predicted proteins | sample 2160861 | NCBI WGS metagenome assembly UZAT01 (sample SAMEA5138306, study PRJEB28736) | viral metagenome | reverse complement strand
ATGCCACGAACAATGGAATGAAATCACTCTCTCCATTGACTGCTTGTTCCCACAACTCATGAAACTTCTCAAATCCATTTGCAGTCGATTCTATGATTATCATTGTATCCGGAAGATTCGGAACTGCTTGGAACAGACCAGTAAGTGTGGCAGTTACATCACCTTCCCAAAAGGCAAGTTCTGATAGATGCAAATTATCAAACGTATCACTTCGACCAACACCACTTGTTCCTGCAGTCATACACTTAATCTTGCTCTTGAGTCCAGTGCCTTCGTCATTATCAAATATTAACTCTTGTGCATTGCTTCTTTTGATACTCGGCTTCAGTTCATCCGGAAGTTTGTCTAGCATTAGTTTACTCATATTAAACAAGTTGCTAGTCGCTGATGCTAAATGAGTTATGATACCAGTTCTTCTGTTGAACTTGGTCACAGTCTCTTTGAACAATATGCTCTCTGTCAGTGTACTGAATCCCATCTGCCTTGCTTTCAATATGATTACTCGCACTGGCTTCTTTGCTTTCTTCTGCTCTTTGATGATGTTGTACAGTCTCATCTGTGGCATATTCAAAGTGAAGTTAATTATCTTACCTTCCTTGTTTCGTATCTTTATGTACTTCTCGATGTATGCTTTTGTGTTAATACTCATCGTCACCAGTCAGTTCTTTCAATCTGTCTTCGTATGATACCTTTGCATCCACTTTGGTTACATACTCACCACTCATCTTATTAAGAGTGTCTATTGCTTTAATCTTGCTATCCGTCTTTTCTTCTTTATCTCTTGCTATATCACTCAATATGATTGCTCGTTCTGTAGCACTCAATATAGATGCTTTTGCTATCTCATCTTGCAGTTCTCGATACCTTGTCCGTATCTTGTCCGTTGCAAATAACAAGCACGCTTTCTCGTCTATAGTCTTATCAGTCATATTCTCGGCATCGTAACTGTTCTTGTATGCTTCTCTCTGACTCATTCCTTTTATTAGATTCCTAACAAATTTTTCTTGTTTAGCAGTAAGCATACTCTCACTTCCTCTCTATGCCCTTTATTCTGCTCTGTAATGCGTTTTTATTCTTTATATGGATAAATCCTTACCTACAAATAAAAAAGCACTCAAATCGTTAAATTCAAGTGCTTCGTTTCGACTGCTATTGTCCTTATATACTGTGGCAATAACTGTCGGCAACTAATCATATATCCAAGATAGTCCTGCTACATCCTTAATCGACCACCGATTGCGACCGACTGAAAGGAGGATGTCACACAGAAAAACAAAATGACAAAAAGAATGTGACATTGGCAGGATGTATGCACGCTATCCGTTAATTATCTACCATAACTATATCAACTGGAATATCTCCCTTCAACCACTTTTTATATCGCTTTTGTCACAGTTTGTCACAGTGTCGAAAAACTTTTTGAAAAAATTTTCATTTTGGGTGTTGACATATGGGTTGCCACATGATAACATGGTCTCAACAGATGAGGCACGAGCCACACGGAAGGAGAATGAAAATGAGAACAATGATAATCACATTAAAAAACGAAAAAGCAAGATATGAAATCTTTATGCGAGGCATTAAAAAAAGCAATATTGATGATGAAATCGTTGGATATGAATTGCGATATGATTGCTTCCAAAAACTGACATTCGGTTCATCTCTTAGCACTGACAACATATTACATGAACCACTTGAAAAATTCATCAGTGATTTGCTTCTTAAAGGTTTTAAAAAAGTAGCATAGCAAAACAAACCGAGCCTGCCGGTTAAAGCAGGCAAATGAAAGGAGAATGGACAATGGAAAAGACAAAGGTATTCACAGTTAGAGAAACAAGCAGAGGAAGATATTCTATCACAAGTGGAAGAGATTGCACTTACAACAGATATCAACTGTCGCCACACGAATTATTTGGAGCAATGCAGGAAATTACATTCATATTCAATAACGAATTTGACACAGCAGTGTTATTTGAAATCGACTAGACTGGTGCAGGTGGGTTCGACTCCCACCCTAGTACTAGACCGAAAGGTCAATAAAAGAAAAGGAAGGTAAAGAACATGAAAATCAACAATGAGAAATTAGTAAAGAGATGGAATGATGTAATGGAATACATCTGTGTAGAGTACAACACGATTGGAACAAGTCTTTCCGAACTTGACCGAGACAAGAAGTATTACGGAACAGAAAATGGAATCACAATTGACTGGATGTTAAATGAAGCAGAATACTGGTACTCCTGCTACTTCGAAGAAGGACATTGCAGATGCGATGACAAGCACGAAGATTACGCAACATGGAGAGCAGAATCCGGAAGATTACAGAGACTAATCACATTGCTTGAGAAACATGACAGAGACGAATTGGTAGTTGAATGGTAGAAAGGAGAACAAGAACATGACAAAAGAAATCGAGATTTTAATGAGAGACGGATGCACAAAAAGAGTGGCGATGAAATCCTTAATGCTGGGAACTGAAATCTATGACGAAGAAAGTGTTTATGAATTCATAGATGAATACAATGCATCTGCTTATGACGATGAAGACATGATTACAAAAGCAGGCATCGAACAAGGTGATTACGCAGACATAAGATGCATCGAAGTTGAAGACGAGAGATACTACATTGCATATGCGAATTAGAAGCGTATCATTTGCAATATGTATTCCCCTATGGTAGTATAATAGTAGAAAGGGAGATGATATTTATGAGAAGCAAATTACAATATCATGTTATCAAAGACGAAGAGAACAGAGTAGTAAGCAAAGGATTTGAATTTATCGTTTCTAAATGCAAGGATGCAGAGGAACACGAAAAAGCAGTCGTATCATTCTCTAACCTACTAGACGAAAATGACATCGAAAATGGCATCTATGGAGAAGGCGAATTTGGGGATGACAACTATATGTTCCTTGACATCCCAGTCGAAAGCGACTACCAAAAAGCACAAATCAAAAAACTATACCAAGAATGGAAGTGCAGATAATGGCACACAAAGACATCATGGAAATCATCCAAAACGCAACTAGAGGCGATTTGCTAGATGCGTTAGAAGAAGTAAAAGACGAAGAGTTAAGACACTTGATTCTTCAAGAATTATTATCAAGATAGGAGAATAAACATGGAAAGAAAACTTACCCCACAAGAAAGATACGAAAAGAACAACTGCGTAAGAGTGCAGTTGAAACTGAACAAGAAGCACGATGCAGACATCCTTGAATGGTTGGAAGCATCCGGCAACAAGCAAGGAGCAATCAAAGAAGTGATAAGAAAGGAAATGGCTAGGAGTTAATCCTAGCCTATTTTAATCCTCTTCTTTTGCACTCTTCACAAGTCATTGTCTTTCTAGTAGCCTTGCACTCTGTACATCTCTCAAACACTGTCTTGTAGAATGGACACTCTTCGCCTTTGCACACTAGATACTCCAATGCTTTGCATGAATTTCTTTCCTTGTCATACGCAAAGCAGTCTTTATTAGCATACAGTCCATACATGATACTCTTTCTTCGCTCTGTCTTCTTATTCAACCGAATCACCACCTTCGAGAATCTTACGCAATGAATTCTTCGCTCTGTTGTGATTCGTAGTTGCCCATGTGGATGATTTGTGATATGCTCGTCTAACCTCTGTCAATGTCATCCCTTTCACATAGATGTCATGCATGATTAGGTAATATGTTCTTGGCAGATGCTCGATGTAGTTAATGAATCTCTTCTGCATCTGCATCAGTTCTTCAATCTCTCGGTCAATGTCAGTGTACTTTGCGACTGCATTTGCCATCCTCTGTTGGTCACTGCTGGACTGCACTCGTTCTCCAGTTCCACTTCCACCACCTTGTGCCTTGCCGTACCACTTGTCACGCTCATACTTCTTGTTCACGATTTTATCGTCAATCATCGATATTTGATTCAGATAACTTTCAATGTCCATTGCTACCCCTTCTTTCTTCTTCTAACTCTTGACCGGAACAGACTCTCACTGAAGAAATTTCTGCCCTTCGGCATATACTTCGGTTTCGATTCATCCACCCACCGTTTATACTCTTGATATTCCTTGCATTCATCGTGATAACTTCCACATCCTTTTCTGTCGCAGTCCTTACATGGACTCTCCATCGTCATCACCCCTTCTGCAATACTCTTCCCAATCCTTTTCTGATATGTATTCGTTTCTGCTTGCCATCACACACAATGCCCATGTCAGAAGCAGGAAGAATGCTAACGCTCCACAGATGCATATCGTTGCAAGTATAACTATCACTGTATCCATCGCTCTGCACCTTCTTTCTTGTATGGAGCAGGAAGTGGTTGCCATGCTGTAATATAATCAAAACGTATGCTTGAACAAGACCCTAACTCCTTCCAAAGAAGACCAAGAACTGAATCTTTAAATAAAACACAAATGTTTTGATTTCCTTTAATATCACAACATAAAACTTCTTCGTATTTACTCGGCAACCTTTCTTCACAAGGAATCCACTTATCTGCGTTCAATCCGTCTTGGTAGCCTTTTTTGTATTGTTCTCGGTCATATTGGAGTGCTTTTAAGAGTTCTTCCTTGTCGACTTGCACACCTACTCTCCGACAAGCCTTCGACACTTCACCTTCCATTTGCATTTCTATTTCGCTTTGCCATATTTCTATTGGCGATTTGTAATCAATCATCTTCTTCACCCCACTTCAATGCTTGTCCACAGTTCCAACAATACGGACTTTGGTTGATTTCGTCTGCCACACCTAGATGTGCTCCACACTTTGGACATTCGTACACATCAACTTCGTAGTCTTTGTCTATTCCAATTTGCAATGCTGTGTAAATTTCACACTTCTTCGGTATCTGCTTTTCCAATGCTTTGATGCCCATATGCTTTGCTTGAACAATTTCTTCTGTATCTCCTAAATAACCGACTTGTAATTCCTTAATCGCTTCTTGTACTGTCATTCAATCCCACTCCCTTCCAATGCTTTCTTTAGTTTCGTGTGGGCATCGCACAAGTCTTTAACCCATTCTAAATTGTCAATTGATTCATCTCTTCGAATATCGTCAATCAAGTTCACTTCGATAAAATCTGCTAGATTTTCGACTTGTGATTTTGTAAGTTCTACTTTAATCATTCAATCCCACCTTCTTCCTTGACTATCTCGATTGCTTCTTCTAATGTTTCTTTAACACCGTTCCAATAAGCATCATATTCCCAACTAGTAGGTTGTTTCATTTCCAACCTCTCCACAACTCTCTCAAAAGGCTTGCGAAGAATCTCTTTTTCATCAACTGGTGGAATATCTCTTATTTTTGATTTTGCTTCTGTGAATGTTCCTTCTTTCAACTCCACATCTGTCAGAATTGTCATCACTTCACTTTTGCTTATATAATCACTCATGCTCTGCCACCTCTATCAAACTTTCTATAACCTTAACTGCCTTTGCTTCTCCACTTTTTAGCAACTTTTCGCCAGTCCACCAACTACTAACAAATGATGCTTCTGCTTTGTTTTTGCTTAAATAAGTTTTGATTGCAGTATTACCAATATCGTTTATTGGTTTAAATTGATAATGTCTTGCTAATCCACAAAAGATTTCATCACCTTTTACAATTACCCAGCGTTCTCTTTCTATCTTTAATTTACTCACTGTCTGCCACCTCTTCTTCTTCCAATTCATTGATAAACCCTAACAGTTCTCTTTTTTCTTCGTGTTCCAAATAAGATGCCATTACCACACCTCGTAAAATATTGAATTTTGTATCCTTACTCACTGTCTGCCACCTCGCTTACTCGTTTTCTGAAACGAATTTATTGAAATCTTTCATTGTGTATTTCGGATTTCCATTAAACCCTTGTCCGAATTTGTCGTCTTTTTCCATAATGTCTTTTATTAAAAGTGCATTTCTTCTATGACTGCATATCAATTTTAGTTCGTTATTTTCAAACACTCCATAATCGCATACAACAGGCTTTACGCTATATTTAATCATCACTCTCCACCCCTAATATCTCGTCTATGCAGGCGTTGTAGCCGACATTGATACATAGTTGGTCGTTTTCACTAATTTTCCCAATTGTTCTTCTTTTCTTTGGTACTTCTCGCAATGGACAACATGTCGGCTTTTCATACATATAGTTTTCTACTTCGTAGTCAATCCGTTTGCATCTTCCTTTATATACCGTTTGTTCGCAAACATGTCTACCTTCTCCAGTTTCTCTGCAAAACTCACATTTGCCACAACTACTCGGCATATCAATAATCAATATCGCTTTAGACATTTTCTGCACCCCCTAACAGTTCTGGATTGTCGAAGATGTTTCCGATGACTTCACAATCTTGCAAATGTGCATACTGCCAATCATTTATAGGTTTCATTAAAAAACTATGATATTCTTTGCTATATTGTATAATTGCTTTTTGAATACCAATTCCATCGCCACTTCCATATCCATTTCCAAAGTCGTGTTGAACAACATCATTCTCCCAAATCTTGTTTCCGTTCTTGTCGCAAAGTCCGGTGTTTTGGCAGATGGTGTTTGGGTCTATAAAAAGACCAACACCATCCTTGCCACAAATAACATATTCACCTTCTGACATACTTAAAAATCCTTGAATCCAATCTCCGTCATGTTTTTCCTTTGCCTTGAATAATATCTCTCTAGCCATTTTGCTCACCTTCCTTAATTTCTTTTACTCTTCCAAATATATTTTTTTGACAAAAAACAAGTTCCGTATTTGCCACTGTCATTACGCTTCCACACTTGCATTGTATGGGAGAATTATTGACGTATAATCTCCCACATTTTTTGCACTTCAAACGAATAACGATTTTAGCCATTCTCTTCAACCTTCAACCCTTTCATCACTTCTTTTACAATCTCATGTTGCATTGCTTTTTCTTTGTCACCGGAGCAATACATCTTTGCGTATCGCTCCAAATACTCTTCCTTTGTTCTGCTTTGCTCACTCATAACACTTCCATCCCCACTTCATCTTTTAATACTTGATTCAAATCATCCATCGAAATGTAGCCTTTGTTGTAACTGTCGAGCAGTTCCTTGTATTCTTTTATGAATCTCTCAAGTCGCTTCGTTCCATAACCACACTTGTCATGCAGTATGGTCATGGTCAAAAGCATTGCCACCTTATGAGACGCATCTATCAATCTGTCGGCATCTCGTCTGTTCGCTACAAATCTTGTTTTGTTGTTGTTAAAGAATTTCTGTTGTCGCATTGTTCTATCCCTTTCATCTGTATTGATTCAATCAGCCTTTGTACATTGGCAGGAATCTTTGCCTTTTCATGTTCCCTATTGGCAATCTGTTCGAATATCATTCGGAAGTTCGCTCGTTCCACTCCGATTTCTTCACTTCTACACAAGTTCTGATAACCCATTCGCTTTACTGCCTGCCTTGTGATATCGCTCATGCTCTCCAGTGCTTTCCCTTCATCCAAGTATCCATATTTCCGTATTGCCATTAGGACTTCTTCCCATCCGTCACTCCACAATTGTTTGTCACCAATCATCACAGTCGCACACATTTCTCTTATATCTGCAACTGTAGGTGGAAACTTGTTCGTCATGATGTACTTCTGTATTGCTAGGTTACAAGTCTTGTAGTCTAGGTCTTTTAAAAACTCATACCATATGTTTACTGCATCTGCATCCGGAAGGAAGGTCGGCTGACTAAATGCCGACTTCATTCCTTTTACCAATATTCCAAACTCTTGCTTTGTCATATCATCACTCTCCCAATGCTATGTCTATCCAATCAAGTCTACCTTGTTGTTTCTGTTGCACTTGTTCTTTGTCTTTTCTTGCCCAATTGCGAATCGTTGCATAATGACTTTTGTATCTCTTTCCAGTGGATGCTATGTAAGAAGATAATCGTTCAATTCGTTCTTCAAAGTCCGAATATTCAGTTTTCAATTTATCCAGTTCTTCATCTGTTAAAAGAACATTCTTGTATTCACCATACTTGTGCTTGGTCTTTTTGGGTGGTGCAGATTCGTCAGAATCTATTACTATACTATCCTTATCTATACTAATCTCTTCTATACTATCCTTATCTATACTGTGGCAACCGTTTGGCAACCGTTTGGCAACCGTTTGGCAACCAAGAGTGTATGCACCATTATCTTTGATACCTAACTGCAACAGTTCTTCTTGGAAGTTTGTCGGTGTGTATCTGTCTTTGCGAAGTGTATTATGCATTCTCCAGTGCTTAATAACGATTACTCCACTCTCAAATCGAATGATGAAATTCTTTGCCATAAGCACTTTCAAATCATCAATTGTGGAATGAGATTTGAAAATTGCGTTCTGCACTTGATTGTTGAATCCGTCATCGTCTGCACCTTGATTCAAGTGGAAGTACAGTGCTTGTGCAGATGACGAAAGTTCAATGAATGCATCACTATCTGTTATCTTTTTTGTAAACATCCTTTTCTCTGCCATTACTCTTCACCCCACGAATATCTTGCGTATCTTGTTCTTTTGCCCTGCTTGTTGATGCCTTTTTCCATCACGATATGAAACTTCGTTCCGTCTTTTCGCATCTCGCTGACTCTTGTGGCAAGTTTGGTGATTCCCAAATGAAATGCATCCATTGGAGTGATACTTCCATGTCTGTCAATGTAATCAATTATCTGTTCTTTCTGTGTCATTTTGTTTTACCTCTCTGTTGATTCTTTCCCTTGCAATTAAATACTTTAAAGTTTCGTTTTCTTCTCGCAATTCGTTATTTGCTTCAATCAATGAGATATTGATTTCTCGTTCTACTAAAAGCATTTCTGCCAACTCTGTTACACTATGGTTATTGCATAACTCTGATATTCTAAATTCATATAACGATTGCATCAATCATCGCTCCTCTCATAATTCTCTTCGTTCAAAAGTTCCATGAATTTCTCATATGCCCTCTGTGACACTTTATTTGCCTTTTTCTCGGCTTTTAATTCAATGGTTAAGTGTTTATCGATGATGTGCTTTAAATCCCTTACAAGTGCCTTTTTGCCTTGCAGAATGCCATCTCTGTACGTCTTAGTCGGTCTGTACTCGTCAATCTGTGCTTTTCCGACTCCCTGCCCACCACTTGTTTTGTTTCGCAACTGCCATCCAGCATCTGCGTACTTCTTTATGTAGTGTTGCTCTCTCTCATCGAGCAATGATACTGGACATTCAATCGCATACACCTGCCATCCGTATGGATTCTCAAAACTGAACAGTCCATGCTTTTTCAAACTCAAGTCGATGTGTTGGTATCCAACCATGTGTTGTGCAAGTCTCGTCAGCAGATGCATTGCTTGTCCTATGTAGGCATATCGAAATCCGTTCTCATCTTTCCGTAACAAGAAGTAAATTCCACTCTCATCACTAAGAGTATTATTGACTTGTAGCAGTCTCTTCTTGTTCTTTTGCTCTATTGCTTTTCTTTGTCTGTAATCCATTTCTTCGTTCCTCATAAAATAAACATGGTCTGTCGCTCTCTTTTCCATTGCAGTCAAAAAACTTGACACAATGGATGCATTCTATCGTCTTCATATCTAGTTGAATGGCAACTCGTCATCAATGCCATCCGGAATATTAAAGAATCCGTCACCCAAATCCTTCGGAGCAGGTGGTGGAGTTTGTTCTGTCTGCTTGCTCTCGCAAAATTCATGCTCTTCAACCACAATGTCGGTTGTGTACACCTTCTGTCCGTCTTTGTTCGTGTAACTGCCAGTTTGGATTCTTCCTACAACTGCAATCTTCATTCCTTTGCGAAGATATTTCTCTGCGAACTGTCCTTGATTTCCAAATGCCACGCAGTTGATGAAGTCTGTGGTAGGTTGTCCATCTTGCTTAAAACGTCTGTCAACTGCAAGAGTGTATCGAGAGATTGCAGTAGCATTCTCTCCCTGCGTGTATCTTGTTTCCACATCTTTTGTAAGTCTCCCAGTCAAAAACACTTTATTCATCGTCTTCGCACTCCTTTTCATGTTTTTCAAGCATTTCAATAATTCCCTTGAATATTTCTTCTTTGGTCATAAATGCGAGTTCAAACGCTTGTTTCAAGTCCTCTTTCGCTTGTTCTTCTGTTCCACCATTTTCCACAAGCATTTTTGCAAATGATTTCGTCAGAGTACTATACTCTGCGAATACTTCATCGATTTCACCTTTAATTACTACTTGTCCTTTATTTGATTTAATCATCTTCTACACCTCTTCTTTCTTAAATCCAATTTCTTCGCACCAAATAGGATTAATTTCATATCCATCAATCCACCCATTTTGTGAGTCTTTAACGTCAACCACTTTTCCATCGCATTTTTCAACCCAACAGTCACCTTCACAAAGTGGAGTTATTGATATGGCAAGTTCTTTTCTAAACACATAAATCTTGTCTTTCTCAAACTCTTCCAAGAACACTTGCTTTTCTTCCATCAATCTTTCAAATGCAAGTTTTGAGCCAATCTTGAAGTCGAATGTGTCTTCCGGGCAACACTTCGCAACTGCCTTTTCTCCAGTAGCCTTGTTCAATGCGATGACTTCTTGTCCTTTGCGATAAATGACAATGCATTCGTTTTTGATTGATTCAAGCATGTCTGTTGAAAAATTCCATCCAGCACCACAGTTATCGTCAAAAACAAGGATTACTTTCTTATCTTCGATACCTTTAATTAGTGCTTTTTTTCCACAAAGATACTTCATTGCTTTCGTGAAATAACACGCACAATTGATATATGAAGAACCAATAAGACCAAATTCTTTCTCCATGTCATCCCACTGTCTAATTCTTACTCTGTCACCTACTTTAAATTTTCTTTCCATATTTCTTACCTCTTTCTTTCTACAAATAACTCTTACCGAATACTTCGATAAAATTTTTCCTTGTTCCGTAATGCTCTTCGTAATATTCTTGAGCAATTCTTTTAAGTTTCAAATCTAGTTCTCTGTTATTGTGGACACCTTCATTACTCATGTTATGATGTCTCGCACATAACCAAACTTTCAGTCCGTATATCTCCGACTGCTTTCTGCGTGAGCCGAATATGATATGATGGTCATGCAGGTCGAATGGAGTTCCACAGACGAAGCATACCTTTTCATCTTGCAATACTGTTTTCATACACCCCATCGCTCCTTCATCATCTGTATTTGACTAGGTGTAGCAACTTCTATGCCTTCTTGCTCTGCATCTCGCACCACCAAATCCAAGAACCTTGCCATCTCGCAAGTGTCATATTGACTTGAGCCTTTAATCATCAAATATGACTTGAATTTCAAATCTTCACTCTGCTTGTAAAACTTCCAATGTCCATCGATTTTTGATGTGTCAATGTCTGCTTTCAAAGTGATAAGTATGTAATTGCCATCTCCGTCTTGTTGAAACGCTCCGTAGTGCTGAAGCATCTCTTCGTACACTTCTTCTTTGCTACAGTCTCGTTTCTCTGCAAGTTTGGAACATAGCACCCATAAATAAGCATTGGCATCAAGACTGCGTTTTTTCTTATGCTTCTTGACAACTATGTCGAGCAATTCCTCTTGGATTTCTACCAACATTTCCTCTGTGATTTTTGAACCAACTTCAAAGGAAAGGATGAAATTGTCGCTTTGCCAGTCTTTTGTTACATTGCGTAAGCATCCAGTCAATTCCATTACTTCTTGTCCTCATACTTCTTCTTGATAGTCATAAGCATCTTTGTTGCGTTTTCTTCGGTCAATGTATCCCATGTTGCATTGCACTGTTTCAACCATGCTTCCACATCAATTTTGTAGGTCTCGCACAACTGTTTGATAGTGTCAATCTTCGGCTTGCTTGCAAGTTTCTTCATGTCCTGCTGATGAATCGCATTTTGCACTTCTTCGGCAGATGCTACAGAAGTATCAATTCCAATTCCACACATTCCCAACGCTCTACCAACTGCTGAAGTCTCGCAGTTCTCAATGTAGGATGTTGCATTGATGAATCCGTTGTCTTCTTTTTCGTATGCATGACCGATTCCTAGAACATTGCTTTCTCCGTCAAAGACTACTGCTCGCATCACGCACACTCCGTTTTCCAAACTTTCAATGTTTGTTTGGATGCTTCCGTTTGGATAAAGCATTCTGAATACTTTGATTCGTTGATTAACCTCTGCATAATCCTTACCTTTGATGTTGGTAGTCTTAATCGTCTCATTCGCTTTCTGCAGTTCTTCAAATGTCATTACTCTTCACCTTCCTCTACAAATTCAATTTCGTACTTGTATGTTCTATCCACTCCAAATCGCTTTGTGTTTTCGATGATTGTTGCTAGTGAACCAACATTCAATGCTTCGTACACCATTTTATGTTCCATGTCTTTTATCACTTGCCCATCGCAACACACAAAGTCGAATCTTCTTGTAATTGTTAATCTCCACATTGTTTTTCTCTCCTTATTCAAATTCACTTTCTTCTATTTCTTCGTGTAGCCAGTTCCCACTAAAGAACCAGTCGACCATTTCTTTTTTATGGTCTTCTTCTCCATTGTCGATAAGCGATATCGCAAACTCGATGAAGTCCTTCGTAAGTTCCTCGTCTTTTGCAGATTTCACTTCTGCGAGTGCGTAATCATACGCTTCTTCTTCTCGCACATTTTTTCCACTTTCTTTGCAGATTCCTCTGTATCCCCAACCTTTCTCCGACATATCACACCTCATTCGCCCAAAGAAACGCTAGTATGTAACCACCACTGACAATCAGTGCAATCGTTCTTAGCAGGTCATCAACTATGAAGTGCAATGAACATGATACAAAGACACATATGGCAAAAATCACCGATATCCAAATGAAACTGTTTCTAATAAATCTCTTACTTCTTCTCTTTTTCATTTCTGCTCCTTTCAATCTCTCTGAAAAATTTCTCTGTTGCCTTGCGTACTGTGTATTGATTTTGGGGAAGACGAACAATCACAGTACAGTTTGGAAATGTAAATCTTCTTTCCATTGTTCTCCCTTCTGTGTCTAATTAAGACACTACTTGTCAAAAAAAATTTCATCCACTTGGTTTGGAGTAAGAGACCATTTGTTCTTAATGGCAACAATCTCCCCTTGCGTGAATTCAGTCTTGCCAGTTCTTTTATTGGATACTGACGTTGGTGAAATATCCAAATAATCGGCAAGTGATTGGTTTGTGTCTCCATTCATTTTCATGAATCCAGTAAACTTCAGTTCGTTCACACTATCACTCCTTTCTTCTGTTGTTGTGTCTATTTCAGACACTTGCCATTATATTCCCATGTTTGCATGTTGTCAACACTTTTTTTGATGAAAAGTTAAAAATATTTGATTTCACGGAAACTTGGGTGTATTATTAAGACATAAGGAGTGATTTTATGGATATTGGACAAAAGATAAAGGAAGCAAGAATTTTAAAAGGTTATACCCAAGAGGAACTAGGAAGTTTAATAGGAGTGCAGAAATCGGCAATTGCCAAATATGAAAATGGTAGAGTTGTCAATATAAAAAGAAGCACCCTACAAAAGATTGCAGAAGTGCTTAACATTCGACCATCTGAATTGATTTTTGAAAAACTACCAACTGGAGACGTTGATTTACACGTTAAGATTATTACTGACAGCGACTTAATGAATGCTTTATCTGATT
>UZAT01520135.1_pt1 | contig 13612 bp, 13 predicted proteins | sample 2160861 | NCBI WGS metagenome assembly UZAT01 (sample SAMEA5138306, study PRJEB28736) | viral metagenome | reverse complement strand
GATTGAAACTGCATTTAAAGCATTAAAAACAAGCGGTTTCAATATAGAGGATACTCACTTACAAAATATAGAAAGAATAGAAAAGCTCTTTGCTTTGGTAATAATCGCTTTTACTTGGGCATATATTGTAGGTATTTATCTGCATGAAAATGTGAAACCTATTCGGATATTAAATAATGGAAGAAGAGCAAAAAGCTTTTTCAAATACGGCTTAACTTTTATCGCATCAATGCTTTTAAACCGTAATTATCAATCCGATATAAACATTTTTAATTTTTTGTCATGTACTTAGATAATAACCAAATAGTTACAAATGCACCACAATCTAGCGCTCCGCGAGGAGCAGCAGCGTCTGTAGGAAACCATTGAACCATACAAAACGGAGCTCCGTTAGCTGCGACCTGTAAGACAGATAAAGTAAAGCGATTATTATAAAACAAAGAGTAATAGTCAAACACATGTTTTGCAGGTGATCCCACTCCTACCACTCCCACTTACAGTATAAACCAAAAAAAGACCTACACATTACATGTAAGTCTTTTTACTATTGTGGTCCCAACAGGGCATGATCCTGTGACTCCCTGATTATGAGTCAGGTGCTCTAACCAACTGAGCTATGGGACCAGTTTCGACACATTGTGATATCGAAATCGGGTGCAATATTACTGTTTTTTTCAATAACTACAAAATAAATCGGCTATGGATGTGCAAAAAGATGGCAAAATAGTTGATTTCACCCAAAAAAGGCCCTACGGTTCCACCCAATCGCCATGTTTTTTGATAAGAGCTATCAATCTTTCGACAGCCTCGGCTTCTGGAATATTTTTTTCGATGCGCTCTTTCTTTTTGTAAAGCGATATTTTTCCAGGCTCAGCTCCCACATATCCATAATCGGCATCAGCCATTTCGCCAGGTCCATTTACAATGCATCCCATGACACCAATTTTCAATGTTTTGAGATGCGAGAACGATGCTTTAACTTTTGCAACGGTGTCTTGCAGGTTGAACAAGGTTCGTCCGCAACCAGGACAAGAGATAAACTCTGTCTTGCTTGTTCTGACACGTGCAGCTTGGAGTATGCCATACATATAAGCATCTACTTCAGTAGCAGCAATGTCGCCGTCGTTAGACAGCATGATGCCGTTTCCAAATCCATCCAAAAGCAGTGCGCCAAAATCAACACCTGCCTTCACTTGTAAGTCTTCTGGTTCGTTTTCGCTATAGGAACGTTGCAATATTACAGGCACAGAACAATCGTGCTGAAGCAGCTGATGCATGAAAGCGCGTTGCTCTCCCACTCCATTTGCATGATTGGTTTTGAGAATCAGAACTGTATTATTCAACTGATTCAACTTTTCTATCAATTTGCTTTGCACCAAATCAGTATAAGTGAGTTGAAGAAACTTCAATTTGCTATTACAAGTCTCCAAGGCTTGTAACTCCTCAACAGCAAAGAGTGGATAATGATCAATTTGATCTGTCCACGCATGATGATCGAGAATCAACTTCATGCCTTTGGGCATTTCAGTAGGGATTTGTTTCCCCACATATACATAGTCGGGGATGAAGTGGGTGTTGATAGAACTATCATTATTCTTGCTTCTATCCGTAATAACAACTGGCAGACTGTCGCCTCCAATGTTCCTCACTTTGTGTGTGGTGCGTTTGTCTGTTGAAAAAAAAGAGAATTTCTTGCTCGCTTCGGCCTCAATGGGGGCGTGGTTTTGACGAAGAGCAACATAATCGACCAGTTTTTGAGCAACTGGCAATTCGCACTCAGGGTCTTCGCTCAGCGACACCCTAATGGTGTCGCCAATGCCATCTGACAATAATGCACCAATGCCAACAGCCGATTTGATGCGACCATCTTCGCCACCACCAGCCTCGGTTACACCCAAATGCAGGGGAAAGTGCATATCTTCTGCATTCATTCGGTCGATGAGCAGTCGCACCGACTTGGTCATCAACAACGTGTTGGACGATTTCAATGAGATTACAATATCGGTGAAATCATGCACCAAAGCTATTCTTAAGTATTCGAGACACGACTCTACCATTCCCTCGGGTGTATCGCCATAGCGGCTCATGATACGATCTGACAGCGAACCATGATTAACACCAATACGCACAGCACAGCTATGCTGTTTGCAAATATCAAGAAAAGGCACAAACTTATCGGCTATTTTTTCCAGTTCGTTGGCATATTCCTCATCGGTATATTCAACCGTATCTGACGAAGTTGTTCTGTCAACAAAGTTACCAGGATTGATGCGCACCTTCTCTACATATTTTGCTGCAACGTTTGCAGCTCTTGGGTTGAAATGAATATCGGCAGACAAGGGCACATTATACCCCTTATCACGCAGGGCTTGGTGAATATTCTTCAGGTTTTCTGAATGTTTTACTCCCTGAGCAGTAAGTCTTATAAGTTCGCCTCCTGCTTCAATAATTCTCTCGCATTGTGCCACACTTTCCTCTGTATCAAGCGTGTTGGTGTTAGTCATTGTTTGCACGAGTATGGGATATTCACTACCCAAAGTGACATTACCTATCTTCACATCACTAGCTAATCGTCGTTTGTAATTAAAATAATTCATTCTAATAGTTCATTCTATCGTTCTCAATTAGGGATTGTTTTATCTTGTCAAAGGTAGTATTTCTATCCAATATCCATCGGGATCGTTGATGAAATAAAGCCCCATTGACTCGTTTTCATAACAAACACACCCCATCTCTTTGTGGAACTCTCGCGTTTTGTCGTAGTCGTTTTCTACTCGCACACACAGGTGCTGCTCATTGTCGCCCATCTTATAGGGTCTGTCCCAGTCTCTCAACCAAGTGAGCTCAAGGGTAAAACCAGTAGTGTCGTCACCAATATAGACCAAAATGAAAGAACCATCAGACGACTCTTTTCTGCGTACTTCTTTCAAGCCTAAAGCTTTTTCATAAAAGTCAAGACTTTTTTGAAGGTCCAACACGTTGATGTTATAATGATCGAATCTGCTTTTAATTTCCATATCTGTTTTATTTTAAAATATTTTTCAGTCTTTGATGAGAAAGAGAGAGGGGAGGAACACTTCGACAAGCTCAGGAACTCCATCTTTCTCAATTATAATTTCTTAGTTTTTTATTACAAAACCAACTTAAAGTTTAAATGATTGCCCCCTTTGCTCCAGTTCAAGCAACTTTGTGCCGGCTTTACGAGCAATGGGTTCAAATTGTTTTATTAATTTATAATTATCACCAAAATGTAATGGTAGGAAGTTATGGGTCTTCACCCTATTTATAAACTGCTCTCCTCCACGCATAAAATCTTTTCCCAAACGAGGATCAAGAGGAAACATGGCTATGTCCACCTCTTTCACGTCTTCCGACAATAGTTCTAATTCACAAATATACTGATTTTCATAGACAAAAGACTCATCTTTTGCTACCTCTTCATTCCAATGCCAATTGTTGAGGTCGCCAGCATGAAATATTTTTGAACCCTTGTGCTCCATATAAAAGCTTGCACCAGCATCAGTAGATCCGTAAGCTTTTATCTTGAGGTTGTGGTCTTTATACTCTTCCAATTTATCGAGATAGATAATGTTGTCGTCTTTTAGCGACACAATATCCTTCAAGGTATCCTTCACCTCTTTTGAAAACACATAGGTAATATTTTCTTTATTGCGATTCCACGAAAGTATCTCTTCGTTGAAATGATCGCTATGTGAGTGAGTGCATAACACATAGAGTGGAGTTTCTTTTGCAAGCAGGTGTTTGCTCACCCATCCCACATCTTCTCCATCCTTAATGATGTCCTCATAATAATCGATGATTACAGAGAACTCCTGAAATTCTATTGCACAACAACTGTGATATACATAAGTTATAGTCATAGGTAAATTCGTTTTTTCAATTACAATTTGTCTGTCTCAATATAACAACTGAAACAATAATAGTTTCAACAAACAGCACTATTTACATCAATTTATCATCTTTCAAGAGAAAGAATTGGCAAATAAATAAACTAAAGTTCAATAAAAACGTTTATCAATTGCACATTATTATTACTTTTGTGCAGAAATAGATAATTCAAATAATCAACATAATATATTTTAAAGATGAAACACAACTTATTAAAGGGAAAAAGAGGAATCATTTTTGGTGCTCTCAACGACATGTCTATCGCATGGAAAGTGGCAGAGCGAGCAGTTGAAGAAGGTGCTATAATTACTCTCTCGAACACACCAGTAGCGGTGAGAATGGGCGACACTGATGAATTAGGAAAGAAACTAAATGCAGAAATATTGCCAGCCGATGCTACAAATGTGGAAGATTTGGAAATGGTGTTTTCTAAATCAATGGAGATTCTGGGAGGCAAAATCGATTTTGTGCTACACTCAATTGGTATGTCGCCCAATGTGCGTAAAAAAAGAACTTACGATGATTTAGACTACAATCTTTTAGATAAAACACTCGATGTATCTGCAGTTTCATTTCACAAAATGCTGCAAGTAGCTAAGAAAATGGATGCTATATCTGAAGGCGGCTCTGTAGTGGCTCTCACTTATGTTGCATCGCAACGTGTGTTTTATGGCTACAACGATATGGCCGATGCAAAAGCATTGCTAGAGTCTATCACTCGTAGCTTTGGATATATCTATGGACGCGAAAAAGGTGTTAGAGTAAATACTATTTCTCAATCGCCCACCATGACTACAGCCGGAAGTGGTGTGAAGGGAATGTTGGACTTGTTAGACTTCTCTGAACGCATGTCGCCCATCGGAAATGCCGATGCTGATGATTGTGCCGACTATTGTGTTGTGATGTTCTCCGACCTCACACGTAAAATTACAATGCAAAACCTTTACAACGATGGAGGTTTCTCGAGTATGGGAATGAGCATTCGCGCTATGAAGCAATATAGCAACGGCTTGGATGAGAACACAGATGAAGATGGAAAAGTTGTCTATGGATAATAACAAACTTGTCTTTATAGGATATCTCTTATAAAAAAATAGCCCCAGACACATTCTTGGAGATTTCCGAAATGTTCTGGGGTTTTCTTTGCTTCATTTTCTGATTTCTCTCTTGAATAGATGATTAATTGTGTAAATTTGTAAATCTAAAATTGCATCTCATGAATACGAAAAAACTTGCACCCATCCTATTATTCACGTATAACAGACCGTGGCACACCCAACAAGTGCTGGATTCGCTGCAAAAAAATGAATTGAGCGAAGAGAGCGAACTGTTCATATTTTCTGACGGAGCCAAAGAATATGAAGATGAAGCACCTGTGAGTGAAACGCGCAAAATATTGGCGCAAACCAGGGGGTTCAAAAAAATAACTATCATTGAGCGCCCTGTAAACTACGGATTGGCTGCCAATATCATCAACGGAGTCTCTTCAATTATCGAGCAATATGGGAGCGTGATTGTGTTGGAAGACGACCTGGTTACAGCCCCCACGTTTCTCACCTTTATGAACAATGCCTTGACATTGTATGAAGATGTGGACGAAGTGGCTCATATTCACACTTTCTGCTATGCAGGACTTGACTTGCCCGACACTTTTTTGATTAAATGGGTTGGGAGCACAGGTTGGGCCACATGGCGAGAATCGTGGGAACTATTCAGGCCGAATGGTACAAAACTATTGGCCGAAATAAAAGAAAAGAAGCTCTGCAAAACCTTCGATTTCAATGGAACTTATCCATACACTCGCATGCTGCGCAGACAAGTGGAAGGCAAAAACAACTCTTGGGCTATTCGCTGGAATGCTTCGCTTTTCTTAAACAACAAATTATCGCTCAACACAGGCAAATCGCTCATCCACAACATAGGTTTTGATGGTAGTGGCGCAAACAGTGGTTCACAAGACTTCTACAATATGGGCTTGTTTGATGGAGACTTAGACCTTGCAAAGCCGCATGAAATAGAAGAAAACGGAGAGGCTCGCCAACAGTTTGAAGAGTTTTATAAAAGAACTAACTCTTTTTGGGCAAAAGTCAAACGCAGATTACAACGAATAATAAAAGGAGACTTTTCGTAATATCAAGTAAGGAACAATACTTTATGAATGTTTTAATTGTAAGTACACACGACCATCAAGGGGGAGCTGCCATAGCAGCTTACAGATTGCTGGAAGCACTAAACAAAAATGGTGCTACAGCACACATGCTCACAATTGACAAACAATCTGACAACCCAAATGTGACTCAAATAGGCAATCACCTCATCAAAAAAGGTCGCTTCACGGCCGAGAGAGGGGCGATATACATTCGCAATGGTTTTTCTAAAAAGAACCTCTTCGATGTGTCGTTGGCTAATATCGGCGTTTTTATTACCAGCCACCCCCAATTTAAAAAAGCCGATGTAATCCATTTACATTGGATCAACCAAGGCATGCTATCGATAAGAGAAATTGGCCAAATTGTGGCAAGTGGTAAGAAGATAGTGTGGACCATGCACGACATGTGGCCCTTCACAGGCATTTGTCACCATGCGGCAGGGTGTAATCATTTTGAAAAAGGTTGTGGCATGTGTCCCTACCTCAACAAGCCCTCAAAATATGATATCTCCTACACTACATTCATGCTCAAACAAGCAGCCTATTCTCAAGGAAACATTCATTTTGTTGCTTGTAGCCATTGGTTGAAACAATTGGCGGTGAAAAGCAAACTTTCAGTGCAGCACAAAGTGAGTGCCATAGCCAATCCCATCAATACCGAGCTGTATAAACCTAAAGACAAAGCAGCTCTGCGAAAAACAATGAATTTGCCATCCGACAAAAGGATAATTCTTTTTGCTGCCGCAAAAGTATCCGACCGAAGAAAAGGCATAGACTATTTAGTGGAAGCCTCCAAGATTATATCACAACAAAAGGACAACAATTCTATATTCCTCATTGCCGGAGGCAATAGCGAAGAGATAATAGAGCAATTGGCCCTGCCTGCCACAAGTGTGGGCTATGTTGCCTCGGCTGACATGCCCAATATTTACAATGTGGCCGATGTGTTTGTGACACCTTCGCTACAAGAGAACTTGCCCAACACCCTTATGGAGTCAATGGCCTGTGGCACGCCCTGCGTAGGGTTCAACATTGGGGGTATTCCCGAAATGATTGACCACAAACAAAATGGATATGTAGCCAAATATAAAGACACACTGGATTTGGCCAATGGCCTACTCTGGGTGTTGCAAAAGTCTAACACAGTGTCTAATATAGAAATGCTCTCTGCCAATGCACGCAGCAAAGCTGTGACCAACTACTCAGAAGCAACCATAGCGAAAAGCTATATCGAAATTTACAATCAAAAGTGATTTGCTATGAATTTACTCACTGTAATAACGGTAACCTACAATGCCCAGCACACATTGGTGCGAACCATGAAGAGTGTGCAAGAGCAAACCTATCGTCACATTGAGCACATTGTTGTAGATGGGAACTCTACCGATGCAACGGTTGATTTGATAAAAAAGCACGCTGTAGAGCACACCCATTGGATGAGCGAAAAAGACAACGGCATCTACGATGCTATGAACAAAGCCACTGAAATGGCAACAGGCCTCTATATTTGCTATTTGAATGCAGGAGATACATTTTATGATGAGAAGACGATTGAGAAACTTATCGCAACTGCTCAGCAATATCACCTACCCGATATATTGTATGGCGAAACAGTGGTGGTGAACAACGAGGGAGAGTTTCTGTACAATCGAAGATTGAAAGCTCCCGAAAGCTTAAATTGGAAAAGTTTCAAACAAGGCATGTTGGTTTGTCATCAGGCATTTATCATAAAACGAAACCTTTTTGAGCCCTACGATTTGAACTATCGTTTCTCAGCCGATGTGGATTGGTGCATCCGATTGATGAAGAAAAGCAAATCAATTGTCAACTCACACCAAGTGATGATAAAATACTTGAACGAGGGTGTCACAACGGCCAATCAAAAAGCATCGCTAAAAGAGCGCTACCACATAATGACTAAGCACTATGGAGCTATCTCCACACTCTTACACCATGCATGGTTTGTGGTGAGAGCAATATTGAAACCCGAAAAGAAGAATTAGAGACAAGAACAATGATAAAAAGAAGAAAACTAAAAGTAGAAGAGCTAAATAGAATAGACATTCAAGAGTTTAAAGAGGCCAAGAAGATTGGATTGACTGTGGTGCTTGACAACATCAGAAGTCTCAACAACATTGGATCTGTATTCAGAACCAGCGATGCATTTAGGGTGAACGAAATACTATTGTGTGGAATCACAGCTACACCACCGCATATGGATATTCATAAAACTGCTTTGGGTGCTGAAGATTCGATGGCTTGGCGCTACTTCGAAGAAACACTCACGGCTGTCAATGAATTGAAAGCCAATGGATACACCGTTTTCTCTATTGAGCAAGCAGAAAACAGCACATCGCTATCCGATCTTTCATTAGATGCTGATAAGAAATATGCTATTGTGATGGGCCACGAAGTGCACGGAGTGCAACAATCGGTGATTGACGCATCAGATGGTTGCATTGAGATACCGCAATATGGCACAAAGCATTCGCTCAACATCTCTGTGGCAACAGGTATTGTTATTTGGAGTTTCTATAGTCAGTTGGGGGGCGAGGTTATAGAATAGATAGTGTGTAGTTAGATTTGCTGGCGCGAGTTTGTAACTCGTGTCTGCCGTAGGCAAACACCTCCTTTTGCTAAGCAACACACCGATTCGGAAATCGGCGCGCGAGCGGTATGAACTAATATTTAAATAGGCTGTTAGCTGACGGCTGACGGCTGACGGCTGCTAACCTTCAAACTGCTTTAGCTCCATGCTCTCGCCATCAAACTCAGCATAAGAGAAATAGCTCATCCAATCTCCCAATATGACAATATTAGAATTTTCTTTAAGGGGAAGATTCAGCATGATATGTCTGTGACCAAATATAAAGTAGTTGATTTCTGGAGAGGTCGTTAGTTTCTTTTTGGCAAACTGGATCAGATGCTCTTTGTCTTCGCCCATATAAGGCGCAATTGCGCCATTAGTTCTGCTATAGTTTGACCACAAACTGGCAAAGGCCATAGTCCATCGTGGATGCACAGCTGCATAGAGGAATCGGAGAAACTTGCTGTGATATACTTTGCGAATAAACATAAAAGAAGCCTTCTCATCGCCCAATCCATCACCATGGGCCAAGAAAAACACTTTTCCATTCAAGGTTTTCACTACAGGTTCTCTCTCCACTATGAGCCCGCATTCAGTTGATAGATAGTCGGTCAACCATATATCGTGATTGCCAATAAAGAAATAAACAGGAATACCAGCGTCGGTCAGCTCAGATAGTTTGCCCAAGACACGTGTGAAACCTCGTGGAACAACATTTTTGTATTCAAACCAATAATCAAAAATGTCGCCCATCAAGTAAATTTCTTTCGCATCGTTTTTTATTGAGTCGAAAAAGTGACACATTTTACGCTCTACATCTACAGAGTTATCATGAGAGGCGGACCCTAAATGAGCATCGGACAAAAAGTATATTTTATTTCTCAAAATTTGTTTGTTAAAATGAAGATTCTGCTCAATGTTTTAATAAGGCTTTGGGTTTCAGAATCAACTATAAGTTACCTTTGACTCAGAGCTGTGTGTATGTGTGTGTGTTACAACAAACCCAATTCGAGCATAGCCTCTTCGCTCATCATCGATCTGTCCCATGGTGGATCGAAAACCAACTCTATAGTTACTTTATTCACTGCCTCTACTGCCTCCACTTTCATTTGCACATCGCTCAAAATGAAATCTACCGCGGGGCAGTTGGGAGATGTCAAGGTCATTTCGACCGTCACATCGTTGTTTTCGTCAATATCCACATCATAAATAAGACCTAAGTCATAAATATTTACGGGTATCTCAGGGTCGTAAACAGAGCGAAGCATCACTATTATTTCGTCTTGTAAATCTTGTATATTTGAATTCATATTTTTAATTGTTTATTTGTTTTGTAATTAACCCCGATGCAATATATATTGTTTAAATTACATCATATTTTCGTCAGCAAAGCTGTAATAATTATCGCCACACAAAATCAGATGATCGAGCAAACTTATATCCATTATTTTTGCTGCATCCTTCAGTTTTGCTGTTATTCTTATGTCTTGTTCGCTTGGCATGCAGTTGTTGGTCGGGTGATTATGCGCCAATATAATGCCCGAGGCATATCTGTTGAGCGCTTCTCGCAATACCAATCTCACATCCAGCACTGTTGAGCTAATGCCCCCCTCACTTATTCGCATTGAGCCCTCCACTCGGTTCGATCTATTAAGAAACAAAGCCCATATCTCCTCATGGTTCAAATCGCTCAACTTAGGATACAATATCTGATAGGCATCGCGTGAGCAAGTTATCTTTTTGATCTCTCTTGCACCCGTATTTTTGCGCCTTCGGCCTAGTTCAAGAGCGGCTACAATTGAGATGGCTTTTGCTGGCCCAATTCCTTTATACTGCGTCAGGTCAGAAACATTGTGCCTTGCCAGTTTATTCAAATCGTTGTCTGTATCGGCAAGAATCTCTTGACAAACTTCGACAGCCGATTTTTCTCGGGTTCCCGATCCAATGAGGATGGCCAACAACTCGGAGTCCGACAATGCCGAAGCTCCTTTCAACATCAACTTTTCGCGTGGCCTATCTTCTAAGGCCCAATCTTTGACTGACACGCGCATTATTTCAGGACTTGATCCTTCAGGTTTTGACATAGTTTTATTTCTTAAGGAAAATAGATTATGCCCACAAAGATAAAACAAAAAGGAACATCTTAAAATAAGATGTTCCTTTTTGTTAATTCATATTGTGCTTTGAGCGTATATATTCTTATTTTGCACGCTCCACATAAGTTCCTGTGCGGGTATCTATTTTCACTTTCTCTCCAGTTTCAATAAAGAGAGGAACACGAACTTCTGCACCAGTTTCCACAGTGGCAGGCTTCAATGTGTTTGTGGCAGTGTCGCCTCTGAGACCTGGCTCAGTATATGTAATTTCTAATATTACATGCGTTGGCATTTCGGCCGTCAATATAGTTTCGCTATCGGCATGCACTTGAACTTCCACAATGTCGCCATCTTTCAAATACTGCACACCGTCAATTTGCTCTCCGGGGATAGGTATCTGTTCAAATGTTTCGGTATTCATAAAGTTGTATCCCATATCGTCTTTATATAAAAACTGATATGGACGACGCTCAATGCGCACTTCATCTATTTTTACGCCAGCATTGAAGGTTTTGTCCAATACTCTACCTGTTGTAACATTTCTCATTTTGGTTCGAACAAAAGCTGCGCCTTTTCCCGGTTTAACATGAAGAAATTCTATTATAAAAAAATATTGACCATCTAAGTCAATACACATTCCATTTCTGATATCAGCTGTTGTTGCCATAAATTTATTTTGATTTATTATTGATTACAAAAATAGATAATAACTTCCAAACTGCCAAACTATGCCTTGCATAATAACCTCAGTTGCTCATTATTATAGCAAAAATACAGTAAGGCTAGCCACATCTAAAAAAGCTAAGTATGGCATGACTTAGTAATGTGCATAATATTTCGTATATTTGCTTAGTGTGATTATTGCAATAAAGGTGACTTATGAAAAAAAACAATAGTTGCTGGATGCACTAGACACACTAGATTCAGAAGATGTCTATAAACAAATATAAACCAATATATTATGAAAAAGAAAATAGTAGTGCTTACAGGAGCAGGCATGAGTGCCGAAAGTGGAATTGCAACCTTCAGAGATACAGATGGGTTGTGGGAAAATCATCGTGTTGAAGATGTGGCAACTCCCGAAGGCTTTAGAATAAACCCCAAGTTGGTGCTCGATTTCTACAATGCTAGGCGCCGCGAGTTGCTTGGCACAAAGCCAAACAAAGGACACATTGGACTGGTGGAACTCGAAAAAGAATTTGACGTGTCGATAGTTACTCAAAATGTGGACAACCTACACGAAAAAGCAGGCAGTTCGCACGTAGTGCACCTTCATGGCGAATTGATGAAATCTAGATCGACACACGACCCTTCCATCATTTATGAAATGGCTGAGGACAGTTGCGAAATAAACATGGGCGACAAATGTGAATTGGGTTCGCAACTGCGCCCCGACATTGTATGGTTTGGCGAGGCAGTACCCATGATTGAGCCTGCAGCCAAGCTTGTGCAACAGGCAGATATAATTGTTATCATAGGCACATCGCTCAATGTATATCCAGCAGCGGCATTGGTGGACTATGCCAAAACGGGAACCCCGATCTATTTGATCGACCCAAAAGATGTGAGAGCCAGCAGACGCAACATCACCTTGATACAAAAAGGAGCATCTGAAGGCGTGAAAGAGTTAACAGAAATACTTCTGAAAGAATAATACAAATAGCATCACACCACAACTGGACACCACAACAAAAAACTTTTAGAGACAAAAGACGATAGCAATATCCATATAACGACTCTCTTTATTATCTTTGTGAATTGAAATAATAGAGAGTCGTTTTTTAATCGACTAACAAACGCTGAATCTTTGATTTGAACAGATTTGAATAGTTTTGAATAGTTTTGAATTAAAGAGGCTATTTGAAAAACAGTCATTATTTAACTTCACATCAAAAGCTCTAATTTTAAAAAAAGTAAAAACAACAAAAACCTTCTATATAAATGGCAAAGCCAATCGCTGACACTCCTTTGATGAGACAATACAACAAAATAAAGCAAAAGCACCCCGATGCTATTCTGCTTTTTCGGGTTGGCGATTTCTATGAAACCTTCTCAGAAGATGCCATTATTGCATCGCAGATTTTAGGCATCACCCTGACCCGCAGGGCCAATGGTGCAGCACAATATGTAGAACTGGCAGGGTTTCCTCATCATGCATTGGACACTTACCTACCCAAATTGGTGCGTGCCGGTAAACGTGTGGCCATATGTGACCAACTCGAAGATCCAAAAAAAACAAAGACAATAGTAAAGCGAGGTATTACCGAATTGGTAACCCCAGGCGTGTCTATCAATGATAATATACTCAATCACAAAGAAAACAACTTCTTGTGTGCCATTCATTTTTCAAAAAACATGTGTGGCATATCGTTGCTCGACATTTCCACGGGAGAATTTCTTACCAGCGAAGGTGTGGTTAATGATATAGACAAACTACTTTCGAGCTTCTCCCCCAAAGAGATATTGATAGAACGAGGCAAAAGAAAAGAGTTTGAAACAAAGTTTGGAGCTCACTATTTTCTCTTTGAGTTGGACGATTGGGTGTTTACCCAAGAGACGGCCAACGATAGACTCCTCAAACACTTTCAAACAAAAAACCTGAAGGGTTTTGGTGTTGCACATCTTTCACTGGGCATCATCGCCTCGGGCACTATTCTTCACTATATGGATGTGACACATCACACCCAAATAGACCACATTGTATCAATAAATCGCATTGAAGAAGATAGATATGTTCGCCTTGACAGATTCACAGCACGCAGCCTCGAGCTAATCTCGACAATGAACGAAGATGGCAAAAGCCTTCTTGATATCATGGACAAAACCATTTCGCCCATGGGCTCGCGCATGATGCGCCGATGGTTGATGTTT
>UZAT01491505.1_pt1 | contig 13694 bp, 17 predicted proteins | sample 2160861 | NCBI WGS metagenome assembly UZAT01 (sample SAMEA5138306, study PRJEB28736) | viral metagenome | reverse complement strand
CCTCCGTGTTGGTAGTGACATTTGTGTCCTTACCAATGTATTTCTTTTTGAGTTCGGCAATAATAGGGTAACGATACGGGGACATAAATTTCTCAATCTCCGCAAAAATCTCCTCGGCAACCTCGGAAGCCTTGCGGTAGCCTGCGGTGTAAAGTCCTTCTGCTATCTTGACATCTATACAAGCATAAGCATCCTCGGCTACTGTTGCGTGTTCACAGTCCAAGCAAGTACCGACACAACTGCATTTCAAGATGTCTTTCGCCATTTCCTTAATCTGCTTATCTCTGTTCATCTCTTTACTATCTCAAGCCTTAAAGCCTCCAAGGCTGCGGCTTGTCCTTTCTCTTTTTTCTGTAGGGCTTTCAGAACCCTCTCGTCGTGTGTTCCTTTTAGGATCAAGTGGTATATTCGGCAGACGTTCTTCTGTCCTGGTCGGTTTAGGCGCTCATTGGCTTGCTGATAAAGCTCCAAGCTCCAAGGAAGACCGAACCACACGAGAAGGTGTCCGCCGTCTTGGAGGTTGAGTCCGTGACCTATGCTTGCGGGGTGTGCAAGTGCGACCGGTATCTCTCCTCGGTTCCAAGCGTCTATATCTTCGGGTTTGTCAAGTGCTCGGCATTTTATGCGCTCACGGATCCTCTCGGCATCGTGCTTATATGCGTATAGGACTAGCACTGGGTCACCACCCGCCTCCTCGAGCATCTCCTCCAAAGCGTCAAGCTTGATGTCGTGAATTCGGTGGACTTGACATTCTGCGTCATATATGGCACCGTTTGCGAACTGTAGGAGCTTATTGGTTAGCGCCGCCTCCGTTCCTGCGACTATCTCTCCGTTGCTGTCGAGGCACTCCATCACTCTGTCCCTCTCAAACTGTTTGTACTGTTTAAGCAGAGAGGGAGGAGCAGTGAGCTCGATGTCCTCATATATCTGCCCAGGCAACTTGAGAACGTCCTCCTTCTTGATGCTCATGCAGATGTCGGATAGTTTGGTGTAGACCTCGTCCTCGGCTCCCTCTCTCGGTCGGTAGCTGTAGACTATGTGTCCGTTCATCTTCTCAGGGATGAGGTACTTCTGCCTAAAAGATCCAAGCGTTCTGCCGAGGCGCTCACCTTGGTCTAGGAGGTATATCTCGGGGAAGAGATCCTCGAGTCCGTTCGGTCTTGGTGTACCGGTCAAGCCTATCATCCTCTTGATTCGCCCTCGTACTTTCCTCAGTGCTCTCCACCTCTTAGCCTGGATGGACTTGAAACTCGAGAGCTCATCGATTACTACGATAGGGAACGGCCACCTCTTGCCTACAGTCTCCACGAGCCATACTACGTTCTCTCGGTTGATTACGTAGATGTCGGCGGGTGTTTGTAAGGCTTTGAGCCTATCGGTCTGTGTGCCCATAATTTTGGCAATACGGAGGTGCTTCAAGTGTTCCCACTTAGCGGTCTCTTTGCTCCAAGTGTTCTCGGCTACTCGTTTGGGGGCTATCACCAACACGGGACCATCCTCCAACAGATCGTGGAGGATTTGGTCGAGTGCGGTTAGGGTGGTTACAGTCTTACCTGTGCCTTGCTAGCCCATGCCCCAAAGGAGCGCACAAGCTTGGTTCTTGGTTATCCAATCGATGCCAGCTTGCTGATGTGCGTAGGGCATGAATTTCATTTTGACCACCTCCCTCCAATACGAGTGTGTCCGTCTCTCATGTGCTCGGCTTGGCTTTTATAGATTTTTATGTTTTCGGGCCTGTTGTCCGTTTTGTCACCATTTATGTGGTGGACTACTTCACCCGGTTCGAGCGGTCTGCCGAGTATGTTCTCGGCTACTACTCGATGTTCATGTCTACCATAGAGCTTACGGTATGAAATGCCATTTTTGATGCGAGATTTACGATGTGCGTCTCTGTCTCGGTTCTCGGTCTCCCATCTCGTAGGGTTCCGCTCGGCATTTAAGTCCTTCATGTGACAACTTTGGCTGCACCAGACACGTCCTTTTACTTCATGAGGGTACCTCTCAAAACTTTTTCCACATCGAGCACATTCGCATTTTACTTTTGCCATATCATCGTGCTCCTGTTATCAGTTCGCTATAGGGAAGTCTTTCAATCACTCTGCACAGATCTCGCCATTCGTCAAGTTTGTGGTACTTACGCGCGTGGTACATATTTCTCAGCACCTCATAGTTAAGAGTGACAGTTCGAAGCTGCTCATACGATGTAGGCAGAATCTGTATCATGTTGTGCCAATACTTCTTGTCCTTAGTCTCAATGAAGTTCTTCCTATTATGGTTGATATAGTCTATAGTAGCCTCCAAGAGCTGAAGACCGGGTGCGTCCAAATGTTCCCAAGAGAAGTCGGATATCTCCAAATCTCTTGAGTGGATTCGGTGCATCGTAGAGCAAGAGTTTGCAACGGTGCCGACTTTGTAAGTATCGAACTCTTTCCACCAATAGAGCGGAGCAGTGATGTCCACTGAGACGAATATCTGTCTTAAGAACTTTCGGTCATCGCTACCTGCGTTGGCAAGCTTCATAGCGAGGCTGAGGTCATTGTCACCAATCTCAGCTACATATTCGTGTGGTGGAGCATATAGTGGTAAGAATGAACTATCACTCTTATCCCAACTGTTAAGCGGATTCCTCATACCTCTGATGGCGTTCTCAAAATTCATTACCGATATGTTACTTGTCTTTAACATCTATCAGTCCTCCGGGTTCAGCATTACTGTTTTACAATTTGGGCACGTGCCCCACGGAAGGTTGGCGGTGTATCCGCAGTGACTGCACTTATAAGGGTTTCTCGGGTTTCTCGTTATCAGCCACTGAGCCACGTCCTCTTCGATCTCTTCGGTCACATCCTCTTCTACCGGATCGTCTATGATTCTCTCAAGCTCTGCGTAGTAGAGAGGGGTATGGTCGAAGCCGAAGCAGTCGCGCTTGACAATCTCCCATCCTTCTGTTAAGGCATTATTGACCTGATGGTCGAAGTCTGCGGTAGTGTTTGAAACGATTGTTTTGATTTCTAGCATTTTCGTATTCTCCTTATCTTGACATTTCGTCCATTAGTAATAGTTCAAGGTGTTCTAGTTGTGCAGCCTCGTAGACATACCAAACAGTGAAGCCGAGCGATTCTAGTCGGCGCTTCCACCATGTCTGCAGTGGGCTTACTTTGCTACCTTTCGGTCTTTTCAACTCTACGAAGTATATCTTCCCTCCAGGGAGGAGTAGGATGCGGTCAGGCACCCCACTCCAACCAGGACACACCCACTTGAGGCATAAGCCTCCGAGTCTACCCTCGATTAGTGTCTTGAGTTTGCGTTCAATTTCTCTTTCAAGAGGATTAGTCATCTAACTTACTCCTTTTCTTTGCTCGGTATTCCTTGTTATAAGCATTCCACTTAGCCTTGTTTTCCCTCTGCCACTTGGCGTGATAGGCGGCTCTTTTTGCCTTTAACTCGGGGTCGTTTTTTACTTTTTCTTGGTAGTACTTCCTCGCGGTTTCACGCATATGATCAAGGTTCTTCGCTCTCCATCGAGCCGTACTTGCATCTATCTGCTCTCGATGTGTTTTCCTATATTCCTTCAAGTACTTTTTGCGCTCTTCTGTAATTGCCATCGTTAGTCCCTCCTCACGTAGTATCTTTGTCTGCCGTAGGGCTTGATTGTTAACTGCTTATTGCCTTGATGAGCCCACTCTGGGAAGCCCGCCATTATGTCGCGGATCTCTTTTGCGCCGTAGCGGTCGATTCTGTCAGGGTTACCCCCAAGAGCTTCTACCCATATCTCCATAGTGCAGACGGTTGTCCTCTTGACAGTGCCTTGCTCTGAGCTTGACTCAAGCCACTCTCTGCGAGTATAAGGCTCGAGTTCGTCCCAATCGGTCGGTAGGAGCTTCTCCAAGTACTCGGCTATGATACCAGCTCTTGGGTTCTCCTCCTCGTAGCTCTCTTGTACGGCTCTCGCTATCTTTTCAAGGTTCTTCGGTAGGTATAACTTCTCGCCAGCGTTGTAGAACTCCACCGCCTCAGCCCATATCTGCTTGATGGTCTCCTCGGTCAGTTCGTCCCACATATCATGTGTAGGGGCGTTAGGTGTGTCTACTACCCAGAAGCGTCGGTTTCCTGTTGTATCCCTCAAGAACTGAGTCTCATTCGTTGTACCGATGAACACGCACTGACGAGGGAACTCTTGGAGTCTGCGTCCATAAGCAGGTCTGAAGCGGTCGACTTGCTTTGAAATGTAGAGCTTGATGGTCTCTGCTTCTGCTTTCCTCATACCTGCAAGTTCACCGACCTCCATGATCCATACGCCTTGTACTTGTTCATATGCGTCCTTGCCTTGCATCGTGGTGAAGGTGTCACTGAACCAAGGACCTCCGAGCTTTGCTATAAGCGCCGACTTACCGAGTCCTTGGCGTCCTCTAAGGGTCAGCATATAGTCGAACTTACACCCAGGCTTGAAGATTCGTGCCACTGCAGCCACTAGAGTCTTTCGTGTTACTGCTCGAGTGTAGGCGTTGTCATCAGCACCAAGGTAGTCTATCAAGAGTGTGTCCACTCTCGGTACGCCGTCCCACTCGCACCCATTCAAGTAATCTCTTACCGGGTGGAAAGATCTCTCTTGAGCTACGACGTTGACTGCATCGAATATTCGGTCTTTGCCTGTCATTCCATACAAGCGCTCCATGTAGAAGCGGAGAGCCGCATCGTCGGTGTCTACCCATTGACTCGCGCCTCTTATCTCTCGCCACGGTAGGCTCTTAAGGCTTACTATGTTATGATCCATCTCGTTATAAGCGAGGCAGTCCTTGAGGCGTGGATCGTGGCGCAGAATGATTACTGCGTTCTCTATGGTCTGTGCAAGTGCGCCCTTTTCTGTGACCTTCAGCTTTTCTTTCCAATCGGTGCCGTTGGCTTCTATCGGTTCTGCGAAGTCTCCCGTAGCCTCTTGCACTCGGTCGGATATAAGTTGAGCGCTTACTCTCTTATCTTCGGCTGCAAGTTTCGCCATAGCCTTGTAGCTCGGTCTTGAAGCCATCGGTGTGTCAGGCTCTACGTTTGCGTCTAAGTCTATGAAACTATGAAGCCTTACAAGTTCCCAAGCGTTGCAGAGAACACCGCTAGCAGGGTCTGTAGCGTGGTGAGAGAAGGTGAACTTATCGTCATAGATAATTACTCCCGCCGCTGTGGAGCCTTCGGTGTAGGTGTATCTTCCAGGGTCATCACTCGGCACATAGCAAGGCACGAACTGTTCGATGGCTTCTTGGATAGGGAAGTATGCTCTGCAGAACGCTCCAACGATTCCACCCTTCTCAAGAGGGTCTTTTTGCTTGGAGGCGGTACGCTGTACAATCTGCGTCACTCTTGAGCTCATAGGCCAACTTGACACGTCTTTCCAGTTGTGGTATGTGGCAAGCACCTCATCAGGGTCAAGGAAAGGAGCATCGATGTGCTCGAAGACGAACTGTCCGTCACGAGATGTACTAGGCCAATACATCACCCTTTGAGGCTGATAACTTGTATCATCAAATTTGTCAATACCCAAGGTGTCGGCTACTCTTCTGCCTATTGCTTGGTACTCGTCCGGATCTACATCTCTTGCGAGAGGGACTACCAAGCGGAGGCGAGGCTTCTCAGGTGTGTGCTTGTGAGTTGAGTAGACGGCACCGGCGTTTCCGTAGAACATACACCAATCACTCCAAAGCTCGTTGTCGGCATAGTCAGCGTCAAGGCAGAGAACTGAACGGAAGCGGATGTCGGATCTACTACCGTTGTTGCAGTAACCTCCAACGAATCCGCCTTGATCCTTGCGCTCACTCTGTTGGTCACGAGTCATGGCGCGGTACTCGGCTATGGTCTCTGCGGTGCGTACCGTCTTGCTCATCCTCTCGAGGAGCTCTGACCACTGCATCGGTCGGTTCTTCCAGTTCTTCGTCTTACGGCTGTTACCAAGAGCTACATCGAGCTTCTTATCGTTTTGCACGTTCATCTGCTCTCGCCCTCCTTGCCTTGTTACGTTTCTCAGCCTTAGCTTGTTTTACCCTTATGTACTGACGCTCGGCTTCGATGTACTTATCGAGTTGGTTGCACGTTTTCGTGTATATGGTTTCGGTTTTTATATTGTTGCTCCACACCTCGATACGAGTACCAGAGGTGAGAAGCTGCTTGACTTTTCGAGCAGACGATGTTACAAGCATCGTCTTACCTCCCTTAGTCTCCTGTGCTATAAATGTGTTATAGTTTGCCATTTATATTGGACTCCTTATTGAATTGTTTTACTCCATGAACTCCGCCCACGATAGCGCGTCTTCTATGCCTTGCATTACATACAGAGCTGTGGGAAGTGCTATGCCGTTACCCCACATCTTGTACTCTGATGAGTCGGTGTGGAGTTTGTTGTACCAAGTCAGCATCTGCTTTTTGTTGTAGTCCGCTTCCTTCTTGCCGTTAATACGAGCGTGGGTGTTGCGAACTTCAAGCCAGAACTTGTACTCCTCATCGGTGAAGTCTTTCTTCTCCTCAATGTCACCGTGGCGGTCTGCAAAGCCTTGCAGCCTTGCGCACTCGGTCGGTGTCAGCCTACGGACGATGTAATGTGGCTTTTTGTGTATAACTACCCCATCGTGGTGACCGGGGCAAGTGCCGTTAGTGAGTGTCTTTCCGCATTCTTCAATAAATAAGGTACCGACATCTCTTGATGCTCCTGGGTCAAAGCTATAGGCTACTGCGTGGGGATGGCCACAGCTGATAGTAAATTGAGGTGCTCCAGGTTTTCCTATTCCGTCCCCACGTCGCAAGTCTCCGCCACTTCCGTGAGTTATACTCAAAGTGTTGAGAGGGATAGGGCTCTTGTCACCTTGGTCTACGGAGTAAACAGTACAAGGAACATGATCAGCGTCAGTTGCAGCGCTATTAAGGGTCTTGCTTTTAGCTCCTGTAAGCGCTTGGTTGTAAGCGTCAAGACCTTGGCATATCCAAGGCTGATTATTGCCACTCATTCCCGCGGCTGCAGTAATTGTAGGGCAGATACCATTCTCAGTAATCTCTGCACCGCCTTGCTGAGTTGCTACTGCGATAGGTTGGAATAGATATTGATCTTGGCTCACGCCTAATGTAGCTGACTTGTTCTTTTGAATCAGTGCGCCTTTACCAGCCCCTTTTCCGTAACTATCTACAGATACACCGCTACGGATTTTTAGGGTGTAAGGGATTTCTCCCTCTCTATCATCTGTTCGAGTGCTTCTTTGAGCATCGGTGGAAGCTGTTTGCCACGGGTTGCGGCCCTCCGTAAAATACCCTCGCAAGCCTTCGCGCTCAAATAATATTTCTTTGGCACATCCACCTCTAAAATCTGCGACAAGGTAGATTCTTCTTCTACGTTGGGGAACTCCCCAGTATTGAGCGTCAAGAACTCTGTAAGCAAGGCTCCATCCGTCTCCGCTGTAACAGTCGGCGTAAGCCCATCCTTTCGGTGGAACTTCAGGCATAACGGCTGACGGCTCTGCGACTTTGATGAGTTCTTCAAGGACGACTCGGAAGTCTTGTCCTTTGTTGCTGCTGAAGGCTCCTAGGACGTTTTCCCAGATAGCAAATCTAGGCAGTATTCCATTTGTTTTTTCCCTCATTTCTTTTATGATTCTTACGGCTTCTATGAATAGACCGCTTCGTGTGGTTTCGGCATCACCATTAACCTCGTGCTTAAGACCAGCTCTTTTGCCTGCAACCGAGAGGTCTTGACAAGGTGAGCCGAATGTGATAATGTCCACGGGCTCTATCTCAGCGCCTTTAATTTTGCTGATATCTCCTAAGTGTTTCATCTTAGGGAATCGGCTTTTTGTTACTGCGATTGGGTAGGGTTCAACTTCGGAAGCCCACACGGGCTCGATGCCGCATAGGGTGCCTGCCAAAGGGAAGCCTCCCGACCCATCAAATAAACTACCTAATTTATAGGTCATATCTATCAATCTCCTTTTTTGCCTACCCACTGTTCAGCCATAGCCTTTGCGATGCCGGGGAAAGTTTTGCTTCTTACCTTTGCGCGTTCTTCTGCTGGCAAGTGCCAAGCATCCGCGAACCATTTAGGCTGACGCTTTTTCTTTCCTGTCTTTCCGTCTACCCATTCGAACCACTCAAGCGGCGGCTGTTTGGTAACGATAGGCGCCAAAGGTTCAAGACCTTTCAACCACAAGCAAGTGGATTTTGAGTAGTTATCACCGAACATCCAAGGATGGATGATCTGTGTAGGCTTGAGAGGGAAGCCGTACTTCTCCGCAAGATCTGGGAAGTGCTTCGGTATGTAGTCACCGCTGATGATTCCCACAGGGTTCTCTATTGCGATGCGGTCACAGTCCGCGTTTAAGAACTGACCGAAGAAGTCAATACCGAATCTCTGTCTGCCGTCTGCTCTTTTGGCCTCGAACCAAGCCGCGCCGCTGACGGCTAAGTGGGTGCAAGGAGGGAAGGCTATAATCATATCCCATCTGCTGTCAATGTGATGGTGCTTGCCGTCAGTAGTCTTGAACTCGCATCGGCCGTTGAGCAAGGGGAGCACAGTGTGCATTATGTGCCACTCGGGGTGCCCGCCTGATTGGTCTATAACATCGCAGCTATAAGCCTCGTGACCTAAGCGGCGGAGCTCTTTAGTGACTGCTTGGCTCTCCTCGCAAGCTACTAATATCTTCATAAAGCTATTACTCTCCTATTTTTTTCATTTTCGCACCACAGTCGGGGCAATAATTCGTCATGTACTCGCTGATGCAGTGACACTCCGAGCACACATACTCCTCATCTGTGTCGAGCCACTCACCGTGCCTAACCTCGACCACATCGGCGGTGGGTTGGCTATTGATAATATCGAGATAACTGACGAATAGGTTGTTTTTTAATTCTGCGAAGAGTTTATCCGCGTCAATATATCTTGGCATCTTAATCTCCTAATCTTTCATATAGAATTTTGTTTGATAGCCGTCTGCTCTTAGGAGGAGTCTAGGCGCCCATTCGATTGGTCTACCCATGATCTCCGCCATATCCTCCCATCGTGAGCCGATAGGTGCCTCTGCGACTATCTCATCGTGTACGTGGAAGCATATGTCAAAGCCCGCTTTCTCAAGTCTTATGATTGCTACGGCTAGGCAGTCCCTTGCGAATGCTTGGACTACGTTCTCTACGAGCTTTCCACCCCAGGTGTCGGTCTTCTCCCACTTCCTCGTGGTTTGGTTTTGACCCATGAAGCATATCTTGTTCTCGTTGTCAAGCCGTGCTCCCCAATAGGTAAGAATGCGACCACTAGGCAGTTTGCATCGTAGCGCGTCCTTATCTCTCCAAAAGGTGCAGACTGTTCCACCGGCGTTGAACTCGGCACTGTAGCCTCTGCCACCGGTAAGAGCCTCGTTGCGTCTAGCCCTCTCAACATCTTGGTATTTCCTATACACCACGCATCGTCTGCCTGGGTTCTCAAGAGCTGCTCTTGCCGCGTCTTCGATTCTTCGCCAAAGCCTTGGGATTGTGGGTGATGCGAGCCTCCATTGTGTCACGATGTCTTGCATCTCATCCTCGGTAAGTCCCATCTTCTCGGCTCCGAAGGCTTTAAGTGCGGCAACTCCTCCACCGTATCCGCAAGCAAGCTCTGCGACTTTACCTTTCTGCCTTAGATGTCCGTTGATGCCGTGCTTTTCTACAGGCACCTTGAACATCTGTGAGGCGGATGAACAGTAAATGTCACCACCGTTTGCAAATACATCCATGCGCCACTGTTCGCCTGCAAGGTAAGCTATCACTCTTGCCTCTATGGCTGAGTAGTCTGCTACAAGGAAAGTGTGTCCCTCTTTGGCTATAAACGCTGTACGGATCAGTTGGCTGAGAACATCGGGGACGTTATCGTAGCAGAGCTCCAAGGTCTCAAGGTCTCGGCTTCTCAGCACCTCTCTCACTTCACCGATCTCCTCAAGGTGGTTCTGTGGGAGGTTCTGCACTTGTACCAAGCGCCCAGCCCATCGACCTGTTCTACCGGCTCCGTAGTATTGGAGGAGTCCTCTTACTCTCTTATCCTCGCAAGCTGCGTTTATCATAGCCTTGTACTTGGTGGTACTTGTCTTACCAAGCAACTGACGAAGCTCTAGGACTCTCTTAGTGGTTGGGTCGGTTGCCTTTTTCTTGAGGTCTCCTACCGTTTCCTTGTTCAGGCTATCGCAGTAGATTCCTACGCTCTCAAGCCAATCCTTGAGCTGCGCCACGCTGTTTGGGTTGTCTAGTCCTGTCAGCCTCTGCATCTCTTCGGTGTGCTCGGTTGTGAAGGCATCATCCACCGCGATGGCGGACTCGGCTAGTTCGGTGTCTACCATTACTCCTCGCTCATTGATTCGTGCATCCGTTGCCCATAACTCCCTCTCGAATGTAGGGATAGGGAACTTATGAAGCATCTTGTATATGGTACGCTCCACCTCTACGTCTCTCTTGGCGTATTCCTTGAAGCGTTCCCACTTATCAGGTGCGTGGTGTGGTAGGTTTCGTGTTCGTCCTCCGTTTGAGATGGTAGGCTTACAAGGCTTGCAGAAGTAGTTGATTAAGGCTGTACCTTCTTTTATCTTTTGCTCCTCAAGTCCTAGTGCCTCTCCAGCCGATTCTAGGCTCATAGGTAAGCCGTTCATAGCGCAGAGTATCATTGTATCCACCCACTGCTCAGGCGGTTGGTAGAAGCCGAATGCTCGGTGGTAAGCTCTGCGCTCGAACGCGCTATTGTGTGCTACCTTAATGACATCAGGGTCCTTAAGTCCTGCGAGTACATCTTGTAGCTCCTCGTGGTCAGTGGGGTCTGTAAGGTCGAGAACTCCCACTGGCTCATCGTCCCAAGCAAATGGGAGGAGCAATATCTCAAAGGCGGGGTCGTCCATATATTTGTAGGAACCTGAGCTGCGGATGTCCGTGGCACTATAGGTCTCCGTATCCACGTATAAGATGCGTTTGGCCGCCATTGTGTATCAGTCCTTTCGTACATGGTTTTAGAAGATGTCATCTCCTAAGAAGTCATCGTCTGCATCCTTGAAGTCATCTGCGAAGTCATCAGCACTTCCGCGCGATCCACCAAGAGGCTCGCCATCGTGGAGTTTCTGTATGCTCTGAAGTCCTGCGCTGACACCCTTCTTACCATTACGGCTGTATCCGTAGAAGTTGATAGCCGCGCGTCCGTAGCAGCCGCTGTAGACCTCAGTAGGATCCGTGATAGGGTTACGATCGTTGTCAACGATGATAGGCTTCTGCTTGGACTGTACTGCGATTACGTAGTGACCCTTGCACTCCTCGCTGTAAGGCTCACCGTTGTCCTTAGTGCCGTCTCCATCGTGAAGAGTGTGGTTAGGCTTCTGAGGAAGTGCTGTTGCGCCGTTGCGCTTGCAGAAGTTCTCACGTGCCTCTGCGATTGCGTCCTTGATCTTGCCAAGTGTTACTGTGTCACTCTTAGGGATAAGAAGGGTGATACCATACTTGCCCTCGCTACCGTCATCGGTCTTCTGCTGCTCGAAAATGTTAACGAATGAAAATCTTACTTTTCCTGTGATTACTTTAGTTGCCATGATTAAATCTCCTTAGTATTTGAATATTTAGTTTATTTGAAATCGTTCTGTGCCTCTGCGAGTCTGTTATACGCAGGGCGCTTGTCTGTTTCCGGTGCTATGGTCGGCGCACCAGGTGCTCTGTCGATTAAATCCTCGAGCAGTTCGGCTACCTTCTTCTTACCGATAGCCTTGTCCATCTGCGAGGGGCTGAGTAGCCTTGTCTCGGTGAACTGATCCATTGGGTAGAGGTTGGCAAGTGTTGCCGCTACCTCCGCCTCGTCTTTCCACTTACGATTACCGAGCTTACCTTCTACGAGCTTGTAGCCAGGAAGGTCTTCTCCGTTCATGAGAGTGGTCATCGCGTGCTCCTTGACTTTTTTAAGCCAAAGTGTTATAAGAGGCTCCATTCGTAGAACGTCTGCAATCTCGTGAGGAGCGAGTATCGGTACCTTTGAGATGATGCCGTGAGTCTCAATCTGCTCGGTGCAGAGTCTTGTTAGTGAACGGCATCGTCCAGCGTGTTTACAGAAGCGGCAGTGCTCACCAGGGTTGTATTTGCCTTTGCCCTTGATAGCCTTGTCCGCGGTCGGCTTGACCACCTTGGTAGCCCACTTCAGTAGGTCATCTACCGATATGTAGTCGGTGCTGACGTTGTTCAGTCTCGGTTGGAAGATGTGCATCTCGATGTTTGTGATACCAAGCACGTTGCCGTAGTCACTCATCGCACCGAGTGCATAGAGCCTCAGCTGAGTGTTGTTCGTTGCACTGACCTGTACACCTTGACCATACTTGTAGTCGATAATTGTTAAGGTATCGTCTTGAATAATTATGCAGTCACACGTGCCGAAGCCATCAGGCACCCACGATGAGAAGTCCACTTTCTGCTCGAGAAGGACGGTAGCATCGTTGATTTTCTTATGTTCTTCTATGTAGTCTGCATACTCTCGAGCGCACTCTACCATCTCACGAGTGAAATGCTCGGGTAGTTCCCATTCACCAGGTTCTTTTGTCCCCTCGATTCGCGCTCTTGCTATAAGCTCTGCAACCTCGTGGGCGGTTGTACCTTCTTGGGTGAAGGAAGTGTCTTGGTTAGGGTATGCCTCATTTGCTACTGCGGACGGCGGACACGCTAGCCAACGATCCGAGCTTGAAGCACTCAGCAGCGCATGAGCTCTGTCCTTGTGGTTGATCTCTGCCATCGTTTAGCCCTCCAACGCTACGAGTCTGTCATAGCATTCGGTTAGTTTGTCCTCAGGCACTCCAGGAACTGTTGGAGCATATTCCTTGACGATTGCTTTCGTCTCCTCTTTAAAGCCCTTAGTCATCATCTCGCGTACTTTTGTACCAAGCTCTGCACGAGTGACTACTCTTGTAGGTGTGGGCTTGGGTTCCTCTGTTGCCGTTGGCGTTTCTTTGGTTTCTTGTGTAATTGGAGGGGTGATTTTTTCAGCCTCTTCTGTGGCGTTTTTCGTGGCTTCTGCGACCTCTTCAAGAGTCGGCTTTGACTTCTCGATTGCTTCGGTCAGTGCCTTACGGATGTCCTCATCGGCTGAGGTCTGTATAGGCTTGTCGAATGCCTTCTCGATAATGAACTGCGCTTGTGTTGCTATTGCTTCCAATCGAGAAGTAATCGCATCTAGTCTTGCGCGGTCTTCTGTGCAAAGTTCAATAGTGATCTTGTTACTCATGATGTTCTTTCCTTCCTATAGTAATAATCGCGTAGAGTTGTTTCGGCTACCTTCTTGAGGTGCTTCTCTCTCTGCGTCCTCTCTTGGTCACTCAGCTTGGGGCGGAGTATTTGGATCGTGACGCTTCCTTTTTTAATAACCTTCTCGAGATAGCCAGGATGCTCGGGTGATTCCACCCATTCATTGATAGCGCTCATTGCGGCTCCTTTCATAAAGTTCTAAAAGTAGAACTTATACTGCAAAAAAATATGCTGCGAATTCCTCGGCAGGAATGTCAAGCACGTCTTTGCCGGCTAACAGATACATCTCGTCTGCATCGAACTGAACCTGGTTGTTAATTCTTGCAGATAGTTTTGACTCTGTCCATCCAATATGAGCACATAAAGCTCTCTGTGAACCGAATTTTTCAATAATACGGCCGAGAAGTTTGCTGTGGTCGAACTGCATAACTCGTTCTCCTTTCTATCGTTTG
>UZAT01276263.1_pt1 | contig 13716 bp, 6 predicted proteins | sample 2160861 | NCBI WGS metagenome assembly UZAT01 (sample SAMEA5138306, study PRJEB28736) | viral metagenome | reverse complement strand
GATGTGGATACCAGCAAGATCCCGGACAGCGAATTCGCTGAGCTGGAGATGCAGATGAAGGAGTGGGCCGGTAAGACCGGCAAGGCAAAGGAAGTCGAGCAGAAGATGCGCGAGTTCCTGGCTGACTCTCCGGCTGCCAGAAAGAAGCTACGCTTCTCTGACCTGGTTACCGCCAACGGCAGAACCAATCTGCACAAGCTGTACCCTGAAATCGAGAGCCTGATCCTGAGCAAGCTGGGCCAGTCCGCACCGAAGTCCGTGGAGGCATTTACTCCCTACAACGGTGAGATCGACCTGCTGGAGGCTACGAGTGGTGGCGATATCATCAAGTATCTGTACTCCATTGCCGGTGTCAGATCTCAGTCCTTCTCCGACTTTATGATCGCCCATGTGTTTGATGTGCTGCAGAAGACCGCATCTATGTCCGCGAGAAAGATGCCTGCCCATGTCTACACCAAGGAAATTGCCAGAGCGATGCTCTTTGGTATGACCGGTGAGAAGCACAATATGTCTGTGCTGCACAATGTCGATCCTGATGTTGATAGCTGGAATGCTGGCCTGAGCAAGGATGGCGAGTACAACTTCTCCGACTATGAGGCATATAAGAAGGGCTACTCCGAGTTCGTGCAGTCCATCGGCTGGAAGGATGCTGTAACGCTCCAGAACACCGAGGGCTATAGCAAGGACTGCGGTATCATCGGCGTTGGTTTCTCCTATAACCATATGCTGAAGCTCCACAATGACCCGGAGGTTCGTCAGGTTATCGGCTACCATACCTCCCAGATGCCTGTGGAAGTCAAGCCTCTTACCCACCTGGATAAGGCTACCGACTACACTGGTGTGCAGAATACCAAGGCATTTGTAGGCTTCGCAAAGCCCAACTATGAGATCCCTGAAGGTGTTCCTTCCTATGCTACACCTCCGCAGGATGTCACCTACAAGGGCAACAAGACCAAGAAGGTCTCCGATACCTTCGACATCGTTGGTACCTTCAACAAACTATCCAAGGGCAAGACAGGCGATGCAAGAACTGCTGCGGCTAAGGAAACCCTGAGACAGCTTCTGGAGTACGCCAATGACCACGGCTACTGTATCAAGACTGCTTCCGGCGAGAAGGGCAAAGGCGAGTTCGATCTGTATGGTGATGTTCAGAAGACTCAGAATCCGTACCTGACCACAGACCACTACATCGAGTATTGCATCGAGCGTGGTATGCTGCCTATGTTCTTCGAGTTCTCTATGAACCCCAACTACTATAAGGACATCTTCGACTTCAATGTCTTTGACAGAAAGTCCTACAATCCTGAGACCGGGCTTCACGAGGACTCCGATGGCAGAAAGGCTTATGCTCCTCAGACTGCGGTCCATATGCTGAACGAGGATGGCTCCCTGGCATTCCCGGAGAACTTCTTCGACATCGTGGACAAGCAGATGAATAGCTACAACAGTTATATGCAGGATGTTAACGCGAAGATGCCTTCCATCATGGATGAGGTCAGAGCTGTGACGAACAGCACTACCCTGATGTCTGATAGGGAAAAATACTGGTATCCCAATATGAAGAAGGCCGAGATAGCAGAAGTTACATCTATTGCCCAAAGCGAGGCAAATAAAACGGATAATTATCTTGGCATTGACAGCAAATGGTTGTATAATAACCAAAAAGGACGAAGATTCTTTGCGCTCTATAGTACAGCGAGAGAGAAAATTACTCTTATGTATGCGTGTAAGGATGGTCGTGCCGAATACGAATACGGTCTGTTAATGAACACAATCGAAGAGGAGGACGGTCTATATGAAGGTTCTGACACCGGATCAACAACTATTGGCCAGATACTTAGCAGAGTTGCGAATGCCAAGAATCGACAGGGTGCTAATCGTAGCAGAACTGTGGGAGCCGGAAGCAACGCTGGAAATGCTAACCTATATAGCGGAGACAAAAGAAAGAGACCTAGCAAAGCTTTCCTCAATTGCCTCGAAAATATCCAGAAAGTACAACAGCAGTATGGAGTAGATGATCATTATCAGTTCGCTGTTGATCGTGGAGATTATGCCGCTGCACAGATGCTGGTAGACGATGCTGCAGACAATGCTGGGTTTACTACAAGTGGATACCATGGTTCTCGCACTCCTGGATTTACTGTGGTCGATAAATATAGCTGGCTGTGGCTTGCAAGAGATGAGTCTGTTGCGAATGAGTATGGCACCCATACTGAAGTGGACAGCATGGGCAAGCCTCACAACAAAAACGGCGTATATGCGATGCGGTACAATCTTGGTAAAAACCTTGTGGTATACGCTGATGGCGCTTCCTGGGGAGAGCTTCCTGTAACCGAAGACGAGTATCCCGGAGTTTATGCAGACGAAGAGACCGGTGATATCACCACAAATGCGATGGCAGAGTGGGCTGAGAAAAACGGTTATGACAGCATCTCTTTTGTCGATGTTATGGATGGTGGTGGACATCCTACAACCGTTGATGTTGTGTTTAACCCCAATCGAGATGCGAAGTCTGCCGACCCTGTAACCTACGATGACAACGGAAATGTGATACCCCTCTCCGAGAGATTCAACAAGGAGAATAATGACCTCCGATACTCTGACCGCGACTCCGATGGCAACCAGCTTTCCGCAGAACAGCTTGCGTTCTTCAAGCGCTCTGTTGTACGAGATGCCGATGGCAATCTGATGGTCATGTACCACGGAACGGCAGATGGTGGTGCTTTCACTATCTTTGAAGGAGACAAACTTGGTAATAGAACGCTCACATCTCAGATTGGACAGGGATTCTACTTCACCAATGTGAAGAAAGAGGCCGAGTCCTACATGAAGAATGTGGACATCTATGGAAGAGTTAGCAGAGGTAAAAACCCCCATCTGCATCAGGTGTATCTGAATATCGCAAATCCATTCGATATTAATTCTGACACGCTTGATATTGATAAGGTTAAGTCTGTGTATATGGACGGTACCAGTGACCACTTCTTCGACAGTTATATTTCCCATTACCTGAATAATAAGACCGTAAACGGAAGAGTGTTCACCAAGGCAGAAATCCAGGGCATGAGCAAAGCTGATCGTGTCTCTCTATATGTGGACTACTTGTCTCAGATAGGAACCAAGGCGATGCTTAGCAACATGGTCCAAGCCTTCAAGTTCAATGAACAGGGCCAGCTTCTTGCAGCTATGAAGAAGCATCTTGGTTATGATGGCATCGTGGAAGAATTCCAACCCGGTCAGTACCAGTATGTTGCCTTCTCTTCCGAGCAGATTAAGAATGTTGATAACCAGAACCCCACAGCCGACCCTGACATCCGCTACTCTGACCGTGACGATGCACCCATCTTCTACAGCCAGATGTCAAAGGTTGTCGATGGCATGAAGCAGGAGAAGTTCGGTGCTTCTTCCGTAGTGAGTATGCTCCGTGGTAAGGGTGTCAAGGCTGAGGAGATCAAGTGGTCCGGCATCGAGGCTTGGCTTGAGGGTAAGAAGTCTGTAACCAAGTCTGAGCTGCAGGAGTTCATTGCAGGCTCTATGTTGCAGGTCGAGGAAGAGGTTCTCGACTTTAATGATCGCAATGTCGTGGACCGCCAGCAGAGACTCGAAGAGTACGAGGCTAAGCGAGATGAGGTTGAAAAGCGTGTCGCTGACGAGTGGAAGAAGATCACCGGCGATGAATTCCCTTACCGCAATGTGGGCGCGGATCTTGAGTCTGCGCTAACTAGGGCTTTCCATGAGTTAGAAGAAGAGCGCAAAAAAACATCCTTCGAGGGAAGACTTCTGACGAAGCTCGAAAAGGATGTCCAGGAAGTTATTGTCAGAAATGACCTGTTTGGCTTCGAGTTTATGAACAACGCGCTTAACGCAATTCATAGACACAGGAAAGACTTTGTTAAGCAAAACGATATGTCCACAAATGATAAGGCCATTATCGTTAAGTATTGCAATGCTCTGAATGCCTATAACGAGGCTCCAATGAAGATGTCCTATGACGATATACGCAGGCTTATAGATATTGCTCGTGAGGCTGATCAATGGAACCGCAAGATTGCAGAAATCAATCGTGGTTACGATGAAGAGTCCAGAAAGCATATGCCGAAGTGGGATGATTACAAGCTTGATGGCGGCGAGAATTACCGAGAGATGCTCTTCCGCATTCCTGGATCTACCTACTCCAACTCAGCTATGTATACTCACTGGGATAATAGAAAGGGCGTTCTCGCCCATGCTCGCGTACAGGACTTTGATGTCGGTGGAAATAAGATGCTCTTCGTTGAGGAGATTCAGTCTGACTGGCACAACGAGGGCCATAAGACTGGTTACCGCAAAGAAGGGCAAAGAACCGAGCAAGAGATTGAAATCGAGTCCTCTAAGGCGTACCGTGAATTCTATACACATCCTGTGATTAGAAGCCTTGATGGAAGATTGCAGGACAAGGGCTACTACAACGGACCTACTGTTCTTGGAAATTTGTATGAGGGTGATACATCCACTTACGATTTCCTTGAAAGGATCGGCGTTGAGGTCAGTCCGGACGAGAAGCAATTTATCGATCAGGCGGCTGCAGAGGAAGCGAAACGGAAAGAGGAGCTAAAGACTGCTGCGAAAACAGGGTCTGCTCCAGATGCTCCCTTTAAGGACACCTATCATGAGTATGTCCTGAAGAGACTTATCCGCATGGCTGCCGAGGAAGGCTATGACAGCATTGGCTGGACTACTGCTGATATCCAAAGCGATAGATGGTCGGATGAGTATGCCGAGGGCTACCGCATCGAGTATGATCAGGATATTCCGAAGTTCCTCAAGAAGTACGGCAAGCAGTGGGGAGCTGATGTCGGCAAGACTGCATTGGACGGGATTAAATCCGATCCCAAGTATTACGACCACAACCGGGACGAAGAGTACGATAGTATCGATGCGTGGAAGGATGAGGTTATAACCAATCTCAGTTTCCAGGGACTTCCTGTTCGTGACCTCCGAAATGTCAGATTCATTGAGTCCGATGGCTATCTCATTGCCGAAGATCCGGAAACTGGTCTGGAGTATGACCGCGCCGAGATTCGGATCGCATCCAATATGGTCTGGTCTATGGATATCACCCCTGCCATGAAGGAATCTGTACTGACTGAGGGCCAGCCGCTGTACTCTGACCGAGACTATGTAGCCTATGACCGTACCGCAATACTCAAGGAGGAGACCGTATCCAGATGGCTTCGTGCCTATGCTACCAAGTCTACTCCGAACTATGCACAGGCCTACATCGCATACATGAATCCGGATCAGTTCCTTGAGCTTACTACTTCCGGTTATGCGGCCAGGGAGTACATCGAAAGCGAAAGCTATGAACTGGATGAGGAAAAGTTCGTAAAGGCTACCTCCGATCAGCCTCTGTTCCTTGACATCGACCACGAGACCGGTGAGGTTTATGGCCACGAAGGAAGACACCGCTGCGTTGCGCTGCAGAAAGCTGGCATTGATAGTGTGCCGGTACTCCTGTTCGACACATCAAACAAGTACAGCAAGGGTGACATTTCCTCTCTTCTTCTGAAGGGCCAGTTCAACAAGTATCATCGTGAGTTCGTATTTGATGCAATTCCTCTCAGCTACGAGAACCAGGATCGAGTGGTCCAGAATTTCGCTACGCAGTCTAGCTCTCAGCGATTCTGGGAAAAGACAGGCACCAAGAACACCCTTCGCTTCCAGGACCGTGACGATGATTCCGTCTCCAATCGTTCCCTGCTGGCAAACGCCTTTGAAGGTCTGGCAAAGGACGATACCGAGAGGAAGAAGATCCAGGAGTACAAGAGCAAGATCGCTCTCATCAACGAGGAGGAGAAGAAGCTCCGCGAGCTGAACAATCAGATTAAGGAACTGTCCTTCTCCAAGGGACCGAGAGATAACAAGAAGATCAAAGCTCTGCGTTTCGATGCGGTCCAGGCTGCCAACCGAATCAACACCTACGATAAGCAGCTTCTCCGTCTGGAGGCATCCGCGCCTTTGCAGAAGGTGCTGAATAGGGAGAAGAGGCTTGCTTACAAGAAGGCTGAACAGAGAGGTAAGGAAGCCCTGGCTGATTACAAGGCCAAGGTCGAGGCTAAGCAGAAGGAGACCACCGAAGAGTGGAGAAAGTCCCGGAAGGCTGCTGTGGCCAAGGCAAGGGAGACCGCCGAGAAGCGCGATGCAAGAGCGAAGCTGCAGAAACTGGTTCTGGATACCGTCAATTGGATCACCTACCCGGCAAAGACGGATGTGAAGTGTCCTGACATCCTGAAGAAGCCTTATGCAGACTTCCTGAACGGCATCGACCTGTCCTCCAAGAGACAGTCCAACGGTGGCGATCCCACTAAGAATGACCTTCGCCTGGCAAATGCCATGAGCAGCTTGGCAACGGCCTTGGATAAGATCATGGTCTCTCAAGATCCTACTAAGGATGTCGACAAGGTTCTCGATACCGGTTACCTGGATCTCCCTACTGACTTCGTGCAGAAGCTCAGAGATATGACCGAGAGCATCAAGTCCATGATGGTCGATGGCGATTATGTGGTCAACACTATGACCGCTGCGGAAGTCAGACAATTGTCTCAGATGATCCGCACCCTGAACCACGCCATCAAGACGATGAGCAACCTTTATGCAAACCTTCGCTTTGCAAATGTGGAAGCGCTCGGCTTCGACACCATGGAATTCATGGATGCCCTGGGAGAGATCGAGAAGACCGGCGGCATGAAGGACTTTGTCCAGTGGGACAACGCTCTTCCTTACTATGCATTCAAGAGATTCGGCGAGGGCGGCGAGTCCGTCTTCGAGGGTCTGATGGATGCACAGGATAAGCTGGCTTACCTGGCACAGGAGATCTTCAACTTCCGTGATAATACCTGGACCGATAAAGAGGCAAACGAGTGGAGCAAAGATACCCACACCATCGACCTGCCCAACGGCAATACGCTGACCCTGACCACGGCAGATGCGATGAGCATCTACTGCCTGTCTCGCAGAGAGCAGGGCCTGCAGCACTTGCTTGGTGGCGGTACCAGAGTGATGGGCATCCAGGAAGGCTCTAAGAAGGCCAAGGACAGCCGTTCTCTGCTGACGATAAAAGACATTGATGCGATCAATTCGTCTCTTACGGACAGACAGAAGCAGGTAGCCGAGGCTATCCAGGAGTTCATGTCCACCGTATGTTCCGATTGGGGTAATGAGGTTTCTATGAAGCGATTCCTGACCAAGGAATTCACCGAGAAGTTCTACTTCCCCATTGAGTCCAACGATGAGAACCTGCCGGTCAAAGATCCTGCAGCGCAGCAGAGCGATCTGTTCCGACTGCTGAACATCTCTGCAACGAAGCCGCTGACTCCCGGTGCCAACAACGAGGTCATCATCCGTAACATTTTCGATGTGTTCACCGGTCATGCATCCGATATGGCCAGACTGAACGCTTACGGCATGGGCCTCCTGGACTACATGAAGTGGCTCAACTACCGCGAAAAGGCTACCACTGACGAAGGCCAGGTCAAGGTAAGAGGTGTCCGCAAATCTATGCAGCAAGCCTACGGTGATGCCGCAATGAGCTATGTCCTCAACCTGGTAAAGGATGTGAACGGCAGAGCTTCCGATGGTGGCGAGCCGAATATCCTCATGAAGTGGATGAGGGCGGCCAAGACTGCCAGCGTGGGTAGCTCCCTCCGTGTGGCAACCTTGCAGATCACTTCCTATCCGAGAGCTGCACTGGTTCTTTCTCCCAAGAGTCTGGCGCTTGGACTTTCCAAGATGCCTCAGATCGAGAAGGCCAAGAAATACTGCGGAATTGCTTTGTGGAAGTCCTTCGGCTTCTATGATACGAACATATCTCGTAGCATCGAAGACCAGATGAAGGGCGTTACCGATATCAAGCAGAAGCTCATTGAGCTTTCCCTGAAGGGCGCTGAGTGGGGCGATGCTATCACCTGGGGTGCTTTGTGGAATGCCTGCGAGTACGAGGTGGCTCAAACCACCAAGAACAAGGTAGGCTCCGAAGAGTTCTACCAGGAGGTAGGCAAGAAGCTCCGTGATGTGGTCTACAGAACGCAGGTTGTTGACTCCACGCTGACTCGCTCTCAGATTATGAGAAGCAAGCGTGGTATGGCTCAGGAAGCTGCAGCGTTTATGTCCGAGCCTACGCTGTCTGCAAACATCCTCATGGATGCAGGCTTCGAGTTCAATGCCGAAAAGAGAAGAACCGGAAGCGCTAAAACAGCATGGCATAATACCGGTAAATACATCGGTAGAGCTGTGGCGGTATACGCCATCGGTCAGCTCACTGCTGCACTTCTTGAGGGCTTCTGGGATGCGTGGAGAGATGAGGAAGACGAGGAGTTCGGTAAGAAGTATCTGGATGCATTCATCGAGAACCTCCTTCTGGACCTCGCGCCCTTCAACAAGATCCCCATTGTGTCCGATGTCTTTGAGGCTGCGCTGGCAATGTTTGATGTGGGCTTCTATTCCTCTGATAAGATGTCCACTACATGGCTGACCCAGGCGGTGTCTGCTGTAGATACCTGGAAGGATGCGCTTAGTGACGAGTCCTCCGTGACTGTATACAACGCCATCTATAAGACCATGAGAGCGCTGTCCTCCTTCTTCGGAGTTTCTGCCAGCGGTGTCATGCGAGAGGGTGTGGCCCTGTGGAACAATACCGCCGGTGCCTACGATGCAACTCTCAAGATTCTCACCTATGACCGTTCCAAGGAAGAGCTGGGTGGAATGCTGCTGGATGCAATCATCGCAGGGAATGTCCGACAGGCAGAAAGCCTTAAGGCTAAATTTGAGGATGAGGATGAATACACATCTGCAATCCGCAAGGCCATCAAGAAGCGCTACGAGGCCGGAGACATCAATTTGGCTACCGCCGAGCAGTACCTGGTTAAGTTCGGTGGCATGGACAAGGACGATGCCTACTGGAAGGTAGGAGAATGGGAGTACGAGACGGATACCGGAGAGGACTTCCAGAAGTACAACAACTTCTACACGGCCGTCCAGACCGGCAAGAACCTGAAGGCGGTAATCAAGGAGTACACCGACAACGGTGTGGAGAGCAAGACTCTCGCTTCTCAGATTACCTCGCACTTCAAGCCGCTGTACCAGAAGATGTCCAACGCTGAGAGAGCTGCTATAAAGGGCTACCTTTTGAACGCTTATGCTCTGCTTGGCTATGACAGGACTAAGAAGTCAAAGGACATCGACAAGTGGCTCGAAGACTAATACGCAGCATAACTGGGGGGGTTTTACGACCCTCCCTCTTATGTTATCTTTTTAATATCACAATAGGAGGTATTCGGAGTGATTAATCTCATTGGAACCGCTTTAAATCAATGGGATGTCGGCAGATCTGTTACGGTAACTGAATCTGAGGCTACCCATGTCCATTTCGCCAATTTGGGCGATACAAAGGCCGTTATTATGGAGCTTGTGGAATCCCAGTCCAAGATTCCTGACTACCTGCTTCAGACCGGAAAGCAGCTTTGCGTTTATGCCGTTGCAAACGGTGTTACCATCGAGAGAAGGACTTTCCCTGTGACGAAGCGAGAGCGCCCGGAGGACTATGTCTACGAGGACGATCAGAGGAACTATATCTATGAGTTTCTGCATTCTGTAGCCGGAAAGAAGACGGAAGAAGGTGGCGAGATCTTCAACGACTATACTACCAACAAAGCTACTGCCAAGTTTGCTACGGCTTTTGGATCTGAGAACACGGCTGCTGGCGAGTGTGCTATTGCTGGCGGTAAGAGAATCTTCAAAAGCGGTGCAGAATGCGTGTCAAGGCAAGATTTTAACGGAGAAACAGGCGATATAGTGATTGCCTATGTTGCTGACCCCAATGGCGAATATGCTAAGAACAATCCCCTGTATGAAGAAGGATTAGCTTGGAGTGGAGACATAACTTTTGTTGATGGAATCTATGAGTGCTGGTGGGGTGTTGAGGAGTGGAGAGCATGGTGTGAAGAGTTTGGCTTCCCCATACCTGACATGCTTATGCTAGAAGATGGTCGCTTCGCCCTGACGGAAGATTTGCGATTCAACGAAGCCTACGGCACAGGTGCTATGGCTATCGGCAAGGGTGCTGTTGCTTTCTCTAGAGCATCCAAGTCCTTCGGCTATAGAACGCAGACAGGCTATCCTCCTAGCGAGGAACACGCTGCAGCAAGACCTGAAGCCATTGTGCAGACCGATGAAAACGGCAACCCCACATATCCGTCTGATAATGTTGGACAGGGTGCTTTTGCCATCGGTGCTGACACGGCAGCACTTAACAACCACGACTTCGCCGGTGGTTGGGGTTCTATTGCAAAGGGTTGGCACAGTTTCTCTTTCGGAGGGCATTGTGAATCTTCTGCTAATTATGCTGCTTCTTTCGGTAACTACTCTAAAGCATCTGGATATGCGGCATTTGCAATAGGTGACCATTGTGAGTCCTCTGCGGAGAATACATTTTCAGGCGGCTTTGAATCTAAAGCAAGTTCTGGTAACAGTATTGCTTTTGGTTATGGATGTAAAGCATCTACAAGAAGAACTGTTGCACTTGGTTCAGAAGCCAATGCATCTGGTGAAATGGGTGCTGCGGCAATCGGACACCAAGTGACTGCATATGGTAAAGGTGCAACTGCTATGGGTTCCGGAACAAATGCGAAGGGTGAAGGTTCGTTTGCCGTTGGTGCCGGATCGCAAGCAACCAGTTATGGTGCGTTTGCATATGGTGACCATTGTGTCGCAAGTAATTACAATGCTATTGCTGGTGGTGCAAATTCCAAAGCAGAGCAAGCTAATACAGGTGCTATCGGCAGACGGCTCGTCACAGGACGGTCTAGCCAGTTTGTTGTCGGTCAAGATAATGTCAAGGATGCTAGTGCATTATTTGTTGTCGGCAACGGAACAAGTGACACGAACCGCAAGAATGCTTTCGTTGTTAATGCTGACGGTAGTGTGGTTATTCCCGGTAATCTTATTGTAAACGGACAGGACATTAAATCTATGATTGACAACGCAATTACTGGTGCGATTGGGGGTAGTTACTAATGGCTAATTACACAAATCTAAAGGATTTGTTCACTGGAATTGCGAACGCTATTCGTAGCAAAACGGGCGCTACCGACCCTATCGTAGCAGATGACTTTCCTTCGGCTATTGAAGGTATTCAGGTCGGTGGTGGCACAGATACACGATTCATAGAACTTGTGACTGGTTCATTAACCGAATTAAACGATGAGTCTATTGTAGCAATACGATCATATGCGTTTGCTTATGCACGAAAACTGACGACAGCACGGTTGCCAAATTTGAGAAATGCAGTAGCCTCTAACGCTTTTTATGGTTGTACGGAACTCGAAACTGTCGATTTGCCTTCAATGAGAGGACTTGTGAGTATAAGTGCTTTTGAAAGATGTAGTAAATTAAAAAACGTAAATATTCCCCAGGTCATCACGGTGGATGGATTGGCTTTCTCTATGTGTACAGAACTTGAACGAATCGAATTCGCAAATCCCACAGTCATCAACAGTGCGGCGTTTCGAGACTGCAGCAAACTTGCCACATTGATTATACGCAATACCGGAACGGTTGCTACCACGTTATCAAACGCTAACGCCTTCACTCGAACTCCAATCGAAAGTGGAACAGGCTACGTTTACGTCCCGGCTGCCTTAGTAGGAACCTACAAAGCAGCAACCAACTGGTCTACGTATGCGACACAGATTCGTGCAATCGAAGATTACCCCGAAATCACAGGAGGTTGACGATATGGCTATCATTAAAGAATTTTATAAGACTCGTCCCGATGGCGTTAATCTCTATCGTAGTTACTCGGACACAGGACTACAGATTCGCAAAGTCGAAACTGACGAGATTTATGATGAAGCTATCGACGTCGAAACGGCTCAGTTTTCTTATGAGGAAACAGAGATTGTAATCGACGATGGTGTCTAATACCACGACAAAAAAGGAGGAATAAGCTATGTTCAAAATTGCGTATTGTGCCGGCCATTACATCAACACACCTGGCAAGCGCTGCCTTGCATCTCTCGATCCTTCCGAGACGAGGGAGTGGGTGCTGAATGACCGAGTGGCTTGCCACTTTGCTGATGCTGCCGAAGCGTACGAAGGTGTCGAACTGATGCGTACCGATGATAGCACCGGCAAGAACCATATCAGCATTGAGAGCAGAACAGCAGTGGCAAACGCATGGGGTGCTGATATCTACGTGGATATGCACCACAATGCAGGTATCGATGGCGGAACTGGAGGCGGTGTGGTGGCTTTCAGCTATCCCGGCAGTTCTCAGGGTAAGAAATACCGTGATGCTATTTATGAGGCTGTGATCGCCGCTGGTGGCTTGAAGGGCAATCGTTCCCAGCCGTTGCAGGAGAAGAAGTTCGATTCTCTTGCTCTTACGGATATGCCGGCTGTGCTTATGGAGTACGGCTTCATGGACTCTCGCACAGATGTGCCGGTGATTCTCGCGGATGCATACTCCAAGCTGGTGGCTTATGCAACCATGGAGGGTATCGCAAAGGCTGCCAGTTTGAAGAAGAAACCTGTTGCGGTGGCCAAGCCTGCCGAAGGTTACTCCCAAGTTCAGTTTATCAAGGATGTGCAGAAGGCTTGTGGCGCGAAGGTGGACGGCATTGCTGGCCCGGAAACGCTCTCCAAGACCGTGACCATCTCTGCTGCTAAGAATGCTCGTCACGCTGTTGTAAAGGCTGTGCAGAATAGATTGTACGCTTTGGGTTATACCATGGTGGGTGAAGCTGATGGTATTGCCGGTCCCAAGTTTACCGCGGCGGTGATCCAGTTCCAGGAAGATAATCGTTGCTGGCAGGACGGCGAGATCACTGCCAAGAACAAAACCTGGAAGAAGCTCCTTGGTATGAGTTAAGGAGGGGAAATCTATGGATGCGTTACGGATTATCGCTGACCACACAGGTGATATCTGCCAGATTGTCACCTGCTGTGCGTTGCTTATCAAGCCGGTCCGGGATTGGCTCTTGGGAACAGAACAGATCCGGGAAGGCCAGCGGTGTCTGCTTCGCTCCGAGATCGTGCGGATCTACTACCGTCACAAAGAGGACAAGCAGCTCCGCGAATATGAGTTTCGAAATCTTGAGCAATGCTACAAGGCATATAAGGCTCTCGGCGGCAACTCATTCATCGACCATATCTATGCAGAAATGCAAGAGTGGGATATTATCTGAGGAGGAACAGCTATGAGTAACAAAGTGTATGATGTTCTGAAGTGGATTGCCATGGTGGTTCTGCCTGCCATCGGCACCGCCTACGCTGGCCTTGCAGTGATCTGGGGCTTTCCCTACGGCGAGGAGATTCTGGGTACCATCGGTATTGCGGAAGTCTTCCTTGGCTCGGTCCTGCAGATCAGCTCTGCGCAGTACAAAAAGAAGGCAGAATAACGAAGAAGGAGCATCCAAATCGGATGCTCCTTTTTTGTTCCTGTTGTATACATGATTGTGATGCATATTCACCTGTATGTGAATGATGTATACAACAACAGAATTAAATCTTTAAGAATACCTTTAGGTTAATATCGGTCTTTCCGTGGCCTTTATCGGTGGTAGATATAGCCACTTTCTCTACGATTGCCTTTAGTCTTTTGTTCTTTTCTTCTGGGGTAAGGCTTGTGTCCTTTAATGCGCTGATAGCATCCTTTAGTTGGATGATCTTCTCTTCATAGTT
>UZAT01427740.1_pt1 | contig 13731 bp, 19 predicted proteins | sample 2160861 | NCBI WGS metagenome assembly UZAT01 (sample SAMEA5138306, study PRJEB28736) | viral metagenome | reverse complement strand
GTCATTGATTCGTTCAAATCGCTGATCTGGACAACCAGATATTTCGAGTGCGGAGATTTCGAGCTGTTCCTTCCGGCTGATCCGGATTTACTGCAATACTTGCAAGAAGATTTCTTCATTATTCGGGATGATGACAGTTCAGTCATGGTCATCGAAGACTGCGAAATTCAGACCGATGCCGAAAATGGTGATTTCTTCATCGTGACCGGCAGAAGCCTCGAAAGCATCTTATATCGTCGAGTATTCCTGCGGCAGTTCAACCTGACGTCAACCGGAAGTCTTGCATTTGCTGTTTGGGCGCTTGTTCAGGAATGCCAAACCGTAAGGGGTCCGTCTGGTCAGCCAGACCCGACAAAGACATACCGGCAGATCCCCAATCTTGACATTGATATGAATTTTCCGGGAACGGAAACAATCACGGCTCAGTTCACCGGCCAGACTTTGTTTGAGGCGATTCAGCTGATGATTCAGCAAAGGTCAACCGGCATTCGCATGGTTGTCACTGCGAATAAAAAGATGCAGATTCAGCTTTACAAAGGCACCGAAGTTCCGGTGACTTTTTCCCCTGAATATGACAACATGATTTCATCGAAGTACACGTTCAGCAAAAGGAACTTTGCGAACACTGTTGTCTGCGCCGGTGAAGGCGAAGGAACTGACAGGCAAATTACAACAGTGATTCGAGGAACATTTGCAAACCGTCCTTCCGGTTTGAAACTTCGGGAAATCTGGGTCGATGCCCGTGACATTTCATCAAATAACGGCAGCATTGACGGATATACATACATCAGAATGCTGGACGAACGGGCAGATGAAAAAATGGCGGAACATTGCATCGAGGAATCCTTCGAGGCGCAGATCGAGCCAAACACTACATACCAGTACAAGACCGATTACAATTTAGGCGATATCGTGACGGTCGAGAACGGCTACGGCGTGACCTCAAAGCCGCGCATTGTGGAAATCATCGAGAGCTGGGACGAAACCGGTTACACGGTCGTGCCGACTTTCGACACTCTTGCTGTATAGGAGGCGAAAATCAATGGCGATTACATTTGGATTTTTTGACAGCGTGGATGAAGACAGAAAATACGACGCAGACCAAATGTCAACCTATTTCGAGGGGCTGATCTCAGACGGCGTATATGAAAACATCGGAGACCGGTTCGCGGTCACGGCATCGGGTGTCGGTCTGGGTCTTAGCATCGGAACTGGTCGTGCAATCATCAAGTCGCACTGGATCAAGAGCGATGCCCTTGAAACTCTGACGCTCGACCCTGCGGATGTTCAGTTCACTCGTATCGACGCAGTTGTGCTGCGGTATGATGCAGCAGCCCGCGAAATCACTTTGACGGTGAAAAAGGGAACGCCTGCACCGTCAGCGCAGATTCCGGAAATCACCCGAACCGATGAAGTATACGAGCTGTACCTTGCGGCGGTTTATTTGAACAAGGGTGCGACTTCACCGTCGATGATCTCTGACCTCAGAGGCTCAACGTATTGCAGCTGGGTCACCGGCATCGTCAAGCAAGTCGATACCTCAGATCTGTTCCGTCAGTGGCAGACGGCATACGCAGAGTATTATGCGGAAAGCACGGCGGCTTTTGACGCCTACATGACAAGCCGTATGGCAGCATTCAACGCTTGGTTCTCGGCACTGACCAAAGAGCTGACCGTGCAGACCGGTGTCACGAAACTGTACTATCAGTACAAAGGCAGAGGACCCCTCAGTTTTGTGGTCTTTGGTGTTCAATTCGACGGCAAAAATCCGATTCCGTTCAATGACTATGACCCGGCAACAGACATTCTGCTGCTTTATTTCGACGGGAAATATGTGGAACAGGATTTCGATTATCTCATCAAAAAGTATGACTTGCCGGTGGTCTTTGGCGAGCGCGGCACTTGCTGGTATTACGTTGAGTTCATCCAGCCGTTCAGCGAAGCGCAGTTGTCTTTTGTTCTGCTGCGCAACGTGATCGGTCCGAACGTGACGCCCGAACCGTTTGCTGTTTCCGACGTTTTACCGATATCGAACGGCGGCGTTTCAGATGATATCATTGCGATTGCAGAGGAGGAATAAATCATGTATGTTTTGAATGCGATGCCGGCTACACTGGCAGCGATGCTGGAGTTTTTGCAGCCAACCGTCGAAGACGGTCTGTTCGATTCGGTGGAGTACGACAATGAGAGCAACCCGACAAAGATTGTGTGCACAAAGGACAGCAATGTCATTCTTGATGTTTCCGGTTCAAATAAATCTTGGGACTTTAAGCCATATGTGGCAAGCGGAACAGCCGCCAGCACGAATCACGCATACTCTACAAATTCCAGCGCGACAAAATGGAAACTGATCCGATGCACAGGCGGTGTATACCTGAGAGCCTCATTTGATGACGGTTCAGGCGCAATGTTTATCATGGCAAAAACAAGCGGTGAGAAAACAGGATTCATTTATGCATCACCGCCTTCGACGGGCAACTTCAATGTGGACTTTGTATCAAAAGACGTCACATATTACACTACTTGCTTCGGCGATGACACAACGCTTGCTCTCTATGCAAACGGTTATTATGTTCACAACAACCGAGTTGCTGACAGAACAATTTTGACAAAGCTTCCGGTTGTCGGAAGTCAGGGCAGCACTGACTATTTCTCGACCGCGTTTGTACGTAATGTCGTTCAGTATGCGCAGGAAGGTGTGCAACAGATCGGCAGCAAGAAGTATGGATGCAGCCATTTCATGGCGATTGAAGACAATGGAGAGGAAGAATGAAATGAAGTACATCATCATGCTCGTGATTGTTCTGGGGCTTGCAATCGTCGATTTCCTGACCGGCATTGTAAAGGCGTATGTTATACATGATCTTTCGTCGCAAAAAATGCGGAAGGGCGGGTTGAACAAGATTACAGAAATTGTGGTCATGGGGACTGCCTGCGGTCTGGAAATCGGCATCGGAAAGCTCGGAGCATACTACAAATCGGCAGAGCTGGCGGATATTGCCGGAACTGTCGCGGCTGGAGCGGTGTTTACATATATCGTACTCATGGAGATCATCTCTGTGCTCGAAAACTACGGCGAAATCAGCCCCGATGCCGTTTGGGTACGGAAGATCACAAAAAAGCTGCGGAATTTCAAAGACAAGGAGGATGAAAAATGAATTTTGTACCAAGAATCACCATGCCGGAGAAGGACAACCGGTTTTACATCGCAATCGGCGAAGGCGGATTGAATCCCGGCATTCCCCGCCCGAAGGGAAGCCCGCTGCGGTTCGCAAACTGCGTGTTTTACGCACTGGGACGGTTCGCCGAGATCTGGGGCATCTGGCTGAAATCGACGAATGCGGAGAATTTTGCCGCAGCCGCAAAAGCCGCCGGTCTGACCGTCAGTCAGTCGCCGGTGCCGGGGGCGATCGCGGTTTGGGCGAAGGGCGATGTCGGCAATGCTTCAGACGGAGCGGGGCACGTTGCCGTTGTCGAGATCGTCAATCCGACCGGCAGCATTGTGACATCAGAATCTGGCTGGAATGCGAAGCAGGAATTCTGGACGAAAACGCGCCTGAATGACGGCAACTGGGGGCAGAAGGACTCCTATCAGTTCATCGGCTTCATCCTGCCGCCGGGCGTGCCGGCTGCGCCGATCCGTAAGGGTGACAAGGGCGACGGTGTCAAATGGATGCAGGAGCGCCTTGCTGAGCGCGGTTATCTGCGCAGCGCTGAGATTGACGGCAGCTTCGGGCGCATTACGCTCGGCGCCGTGCTCTGCTTCCAGTTCGAGCACGCCCTCGCTGTGGACGGCGTCTGCGGCCCCGCTACCAGAGCAGCGCTTGCACAGTAAAAAATACCGGCAGGGGAGTCATTCCTCTGCCGGTTGTTTGTATCTTTTTGAGGCTCGGCGGACGCAACACCAAATAGATATAATACGAATCACAAATGATAAACGATCTCGATTCGACCGCTTGGCTTCATGAATATGATCTGTTCGACGAATGTACGCAGCACTTGGTTCTTGATGATCTCGCTTGCGCATGGGTCTGTGAGCGTCGTCAGGCTCATTTCTACACGCCCTCTGAAAGCGCCGGTATCCGGTTCCGGCTCTGCCTCTGCAAGCTCTGTGCGAAGCGCAGAGAGCCGCTCTGTGATACGCTGCTTGTTCTGCCTGTATTCGTCCAGCGTGTCGATACCGGCCTCGAATGCCTCTCTGATACGCTCCAGCTTGCGTTCTTCCTTTTCGATCAGTGCCGGGATCGGTGATTCAGCCGATTTCGGCACATTTTGTTTTATCACGCGGGATTCAAAATCCGGATCCGCCAGATCCTCGCGAATCTTGTCGAGCACAGCAGCATTGATCTTGGGAATGGAGATCGCGTGCGAGACCTTGCACTTGCCTCTGCCGTAATTGTGGCATTGCAGATATTTTTCTGTGGATGACATTATCAGTGTTGCACCACAGTGATCGCAGCGGACGAGACCTTTCAGCATGAACTGCACCGGCTGATCTTGCCTTGCGTACTTCCGGTACTGCTTTTTTGTATCTGCACGCTTAGCCTGCACCGCCTCATAAACCTCCTGCGTGATGATCGGCTGATGCTGACCGTCCACACACTGATCCTGTTCATGGAAACGATCTGAACGGTTACCGGTTTGACTGCGCCGCAGCTTGCCGATGTAGACAGGATTTGTCAGGATGTATTCGACAGAACGGTTCTCAAACGGATTGCCGTGCCGCGACTTCACGCCCATTTCATTGAGCTTGCGTGCAATTTGCCGCACAGGAATGCCGCTCAGATAGTCCTCAAAGATCATCTGCACGATCGGAGCGGCTGTCTCGTCAGGATAGAAGATGCCGTCCTGCATCCGGTAGCCGAACGGCGGCTGTGAGACGACTCCGCCGCGGGAGAACTTCTCCGACATACCGCGCCGGACTTCTTCGGCAAGATTCAGGCTGTAGTATTCGTCCATTGCCTCGATCAGCGCTTCGATCAGGATTGAGGTCTTGTCTTCGGTGAGCTGCTCGGAAATGCTGACGACCTCAATGCCGCATTGCTTGCGCAGCATGGACTTGTAAACGATGCTGTCCTCACGGTTGCGCGCAAACCGGCTGAACTTCCAGAGCAGGATGACGTCAAAGGGCTTCGGCTTCAGCTTGGCCGTGCCGATCATGCGCTGGAACTGCACGCGCTTGTCGGTTTTGCGCCCGCTGATGCCCTCGTCCGCGAAGATGAATTCTTCCGGGAGGATCAGATCATGCTCCTTCGCATACTTCCGGATCGCCTTGAGCTGGCTGTCCGGCGAGAACTCGGTCTGATCCTCTGTGGATACTCGGATATATGCCGCGGCGGTTTTCATAGGCATTCATCCTTTCTTATACATTATCATTACGCTCCGCTCTGAATGTATTATTTATCAGCCCGTCAATATGTTCATGTAGGTTCGGCTTTATTGTTGCTCCCATTGGCGCAAGGATCACATCAATACCTTCACGGCGAGCCTGTTTTGCAGCCGGTACGAAATCACTGTCTCCGGATATCAAAATAATCTGATCTACTTGCTTTTTAAGTGCAAGAGAAGTCATGTCAACTCCGATTCTCATGTCAACACCTTTTTGGATGATTTCCAAACGAAAATCTCGATCTGTCAGGTCTGTAACTTGGATTTCTCCACGGAGCAGTTTTTTCATTGCTGGAAAGTTCAGCATATAATGCAAGGAATCCTCTGATAATTCGCCTAATCGGAGCGCAAATTTTCTCATACTTTTAAGTTCATTCAGAAAAGCAATTTGCCAACGATATAAATCTGTTGTTTTCAGATCAACGGTAGTTTGTGTAAGTGGGTGATAGACTTTTTTTCCGCTTGGCGGACAATCATAATAGAAGATACGGTAGAGATCCCTTTTTTCATATCTGTTTTGGTGCAGAAGCCACATACAATATGATTTCAGTTCCTCCGCACGTTCCTGCGGCGTTTTTTCGCCCCACAGATAATGAGCTCTGATCTTATAGAAACCACCGTCAACCAGAATAGCGGTTTTTTTATCATACCGATCAATTCGTTCGTTTTGTGTATCCGGCATACTGCACCTCCTGAAGATATAAAAAGCCCCCGGGTTCGTCACACCCCGTATAGTGGGGGGATTACTGCCGAGGGCTCGCTTTCAACTGTAATCGTAATTGATTACAATATTAGTATACGCTATTCTCGGCAAAATGTCAACTGCTGAAAACTGGAGAAAAATGCAGAAAAATGCAAAAAAATGCTAGAATCGCTCAATAATCAGCTAAAATCGAATGTCAACATTTTGTTGACAGTTTTCTACACAACTTAAATGTCACGGAAGCAGCCCTTTACAAGCCCGACCACGCGGAGTCGGAGGACTTCTTCGCCATCAAAGCGGCGAACAGGATAATACGGATTGATACTATGCAGCTCAATCCAGTCATCACCATAAACGACCTTTTTTACAAGACCTTCCTCACCGTCCAGCAGAACTACAGCGATGCTGCCACTGTCAACGCTGTCTTGTTTGTGAACGCGGATAATATCGCCGTCCTCGATCTTCGGGCTCATGCTGTCACCTGACACACGAATTGCAATGGTTTCAGCTGCTTCCTTCTCGGAGTTTATGATGAACGGGCAGTAATCAAGAATCTGATCGTCGGCATACGCACCGAATCCGGCAGAGACGCTCTCGAAAACAGGAATCATGCGGATATTCTTTTTATAGACCGCGGAAATGTTAGTCTTTTCTTCATATCCCATTAGCCATTGCGGAGTAGTGTCCAAGGCTTTAGCAAATTCAATGAGTTTCTTTTGCCGAATATCGCGCTCTCCGGATTCGATTTTTGCAATACTCGATCTGTCTTTGTATCCGACCTTTTGAGCGAGTTCGTCTTGACTCATATTAAGGGCGGTTCTTCTTTCAAGGATTTTATCTCCGATTGTTGACATAATATCACCTTCTTCACGTCTTATTATATCACAAACGTGAACAAATGTCAACAGGTATATTTGTGCAAATTTCTATGTTGACAAAACGCCACACTTGTGCTATACTGTAGATGTTGGCAAAACGCCACGAAGAGAGGGGGTGAAACGATGACGAATAGTATGCTGTTGAAGATCGCGATTATTCGGAACGGCCTGACGGTTGTTGAACTTTGCGCGAAATGTGGCTTTTCTACTGGGTATTTCTATAAGTGCCTAAGAGGCGAGCAGGATTTCCGTACATCGGAAGTTCGTCAGATTTGTGATGCGCTTAACATTGAAGCAGAGGAGATGAATCGTATTTTTTTTGCCTGCGATGTTGGCAATTTGTCACGCATCACCGAATAAGCACCATCTAAACCATCACCTGCCATAGGGGAGAATTTGGAAAACAGAGGGGGGAGACCAATGGATAAAAAAGAAAGAACGAGAATTCTGCTCAGCCTGATTATATCGGCTGTTGCATTGATTCTCGTTCTGGGACAATGGCTATGGGGTTAGTGGATATACTGCGAATATCCTTCCAAGTTGATTCTTTTCCGCACTACTCCTTTGCTTGTCGATAATTTGATTGTGACATTTGATAGCGGAATTGGCTGGCGGTCGTTCAAAAGGAACTCGAAGCAACCAGTTATGTAGTCTTGCGACCTGACAACTACCGGAAGCTGGAGTGTGTAATAATCCGTTTCCTTTCCGTTTTTTCGCACTGTTTTGTAAAGCTCGCTGTGCCTTTCCGCCTTGTATTCGGCGCAATTAGTCACAATGGTTATGTCGAGTATGATTATGTTGTTACCCGACTTATTTACAACATCAATAAACACTTGTTGGGCATGATTCATCGGCTGTGTAATCTCTCTGACTGTCACTAAAAACGAAGGATGATTCATGATAATAAGGCGGAAAAAGTTGTAGAGAGATATTGCAAAAGCGAAAACTGCAATTATTCCTGTCACAACCTTTGCGTAATCGCTCGAAAAGAATCCAACTAGAAAATCCATTATATAGCACCTGCCTTCATAGACAGTATAACAAAGATGAATCAGATTGTCAAGAAAGGAGTGAACCACATGCAGGAACAAATCAGAATTTCCGTGAAGAGGTCACAGAGCTGCCGCCGGAGGACTTCATGTTTCTTTCCGGTGTCCTGCAAGCTCTGACCTCCATGTACTGCCGTCTGCATCCCGCACCGGCGAAGACCGAACCTGAATCGAAGAAGAAGGAACCTAATGCAAACACATGAACTGAAAAACGTGGACTTTCTCCGGCTCGGAAGTCCGCACCGTCCAAGCCGTTACCCGCATACAATATCATGAAAGGGGCTGATCTTATGGCAAAAAACCAGAAACTTGAAGTTGTGAGCTATGTCCGGATGCCAGACGGCAGCAGAGTGCCGTTTGCTGATCTCAAAGCAGAGGAAAAGCAGCACATCCGCGAAAAAATCGTGGAAAACATCGAAAGAACGCTCGGCAGATACTTCACCGAACATCCGGAGGAAATCGAACCGTTCAGCCGGTGCGAGGGTGTTCGTCTGATCCCGGATCCGCCGGAGAAAGGAGCAGCATTATGCTAAAAATTGACCTTGACAGAGACAAAAGCGCTTGCTCAATTCAAATGTCGGGTATGGCAGTGGATGTCCTCGCAGAAATGCACATCGCAGTTGAGTGCTTTGCAAAGAGTTTCCTGAGCAATCGAGTAAAGGAAGGCGGCGAAAAAGAAGTCGCTGTGAAAATGGCGGAAGGCTTTGCAACGGCTGTCCGCGATGCGTACAAACAGGTAATGGAGGCGAAAAAAGAATGCTGACTGAAATTTGCGGTTTTGCACTGCTGACGTTATTTGTGGGAATTCTCGTTCTGGCGTATCACATTCATATGCGCAGTATTTACCGAGATATCTCGCATGATGAAGCGACGGAACTTGCAGATGAGATGTTCGATGATTACTGCAATCACGCGGAAATTCGAGTCAGGCAGAAGCTCTTGATCATTGACGAAATGAAGGATAATACATTATGATTCCGCAAGGCTGGCAGAGCATCGGTGAGCCGGACATTCCGGAACTGTCGCCGGACGCAAAAAAGGTGCGCGATTACATCACCGAGAACCGTATCGCGCAGATCACGCACAAGACCGAATCCGTGATGTGCAGAGCGCTGCGCATGGGACTTGACCGCTTGCAGGATGCGGTCTATGAATTCAGAAAATGGGAGGCTATTATGGCGAAAAACAGGCTTTCAGATGAACAGAAAGCACAGATCATTGAAATGCACGAAAAAGGCGTGAAGCAGCTTGCGATTGCTTCTGAAATCGGCTGTTCGCAGAATACTGTCAGCAATGTATTGCAGGCACATCGGCTGAAACAGACCATTGAGACGGATGTGTCCGCAAAGAAACCGGTTGCAACCGTCAACAAAGAGTTTGACGATGCAGTGAATGATATGATCGAGGAAGCGAAGAAACCTGCACAGGCAGTGCAGATGCAGCCGGCTGTGCTTGAACCCATCATCACTGCAACACCGGAAACCATCCCCGACTGTATTTGGTTGGCACTGGACGATCAGTGCAGCACGATCAATCTGGAAATCGAAACGCGGCAGGAGCGCATGGCTGAGCTGCGCAGCGAGATCGAAAAGCTCGAAAAGATCAAAGCGGACATCCATGCATGGCTCGATGCGCATGAGGTGGAGGGCAGAGTATGAAAGCACTCACAATCAAAGGCGAACTCGTCCGACTCGACGAGATTGCAAACGACCTCAGAGCTTTGCAGTATGCGGTTGACGGTTACATCGAAACCATCGGATTGAAAGACGGCGGCGTGATGATTGTTGATGAGGAAGGTCTGCTGAAAGACAAGCCATACAACAAGCTTGCATCACTGGTTGCCGGCACGGACATCCGCGGCACAGCGCTGATTGTCGGGGCGGACGGAGATGAATTTGACGATGTCCCGGAACAGTATCTTCCGCTGCTTTCCTGCGGCGAGGTATAAGAAAAGCCGCATCCCCGCTGGCACGGTGGATACGGCTGCAAACAAAAGTTTACAAGTGCATTATAGCACGGAAATGGGGAAAAGTCAATGGCGACAAGCAAGAAGTATCTGCCGGACACAATCCGGAAGAAGATCATCGTCATGGCCGCAGGAGGCTCGACAACGGCAGAAATCATGCAGGCAACCGGACAGACGGCATCGACGATCAGCAAGGTTTGCAAGGATGTGAACATCAGAATCACAAGGAAGCAGGAGAAGCCGACCGAGGAAAAGCGCAACGCGGTGCTTGACCTTTACAGCAAAGGCTACACGCCGACCGAGATCACATGCGAAACCGGAACACCTGTTTCAACTGTCCGTCGGTTCATCCGTGAGGCGAAGATCATCACCTTCCGCAATACCGAAAAGCCGGCAGCGGTTCAGGATATTGAGCAGCCGGTACAGCTTACGCTGAACGTCACGGAAGCCGCGAAGGGCAAGCAGTACGAAGCGCTGCTGATGATCCGCGAAGCAATCAATATGCTGATCGAGGCGAACAGATCATGAGCGTTCCATGCGTCGTGTTCCATTGTCCGCAGGATCTTCACATCCTGACAGGCTGTCCGCCGGATCTGGTTCGGTATGAATCAACGGAGCCGAATCACCACTTCGCAATGCTTAAGGTAACCAAGATGTGCGACAGATATGCTCCGAAGAATCCGAGCGGATATCCGGCTGTTGTTTATAAGATCTGCACGCTGACGCAATGGAACGAATACTGGAACGAGCAGAACCAGCTCACATTATTCTAGGAGGCAAATATGATACTGAAACCGAAAGATCGCCTTGAATGGCTGCAAATGCGGCAAACACAGGGCATCGGCGGCAGCGATGTCAAGGAAATCGGTCTGTGCATCGGACAGCTGTTATAAGGAGGAAAACTAATGTCAGTCAAAATCGTATCTCTGGAGGCGCAGAACGTCAAGCGCCTGAAAGCCGTCGAGCTGACGCCTACGCAGCACGGTCTCAATCTGATCGGCGGGAAGAATGGGCAGGGCAAGACCAGTGTGCTCGACGCGATCGCGTGGGCTCTCGGCGGCGAGAAATTCGCGCCGAGCAAGCCGAAGCGTGCGGAGTCCGTCACGGATCCCGTCATCCGTGTGACGCTCTCCAACGGCTTTGTCGTGGAGCGCAGCGGTAAAAATGGCACGCTCAAGATCAAGGATCCGTCCGGCAAAAAGTCCGGACAGAAGATCCTCGATGAATTTATCGAAAAACTCGCACTGAATCTTCCGGCGTTTATGTCGATGAATGACAAGGAGAAAGCAAAGGTGCTGCTCCAGATCATCGGCGTCGGTGATCATCTGTACGAGCTCGACACCAAATGCAGCACGCTATACAATCGCCGGCTCGAAATCGGCAGAATCGCCGACCAGAAGGAAAAGTATGCGAAAGAAATGCCGGTATATCCGGACGCGCCGAAAGAGCCAATCAGTGCGGCTGATCTGATCGAGCAGCACCAGGAGATCCTTGCACGCAACGGGCAGCGTCAGCAGTGGCAGGCGGAAGCGCAGCAGATCGCGTTTGTGATCCAGAAGCTCACCGCAGACATCGAGCGCACAAAGCGGGAGCTCGAACGCCTCGAAGCGACGCTCGCAGCCGAGCAGGCAAAGGCGTCGGAAGCTTCGAAGTCGCCGGCAGAGCTGGAAATGGAATCGACCGCAGAGCTCGAAGAACAACTCCGGAGCGTCGAGGAAATCAATGCGAAGGTGCGCGCGAACATGGACCGTGAAAAGGCGGATCTGGATGCAGAAGCGTACCGGAAGCAGTACGACGAGCTGACGACCGAGATTGAAAACATTCGCATCGAACGCATGAAGCTGCTCGACGGTGCAGAGATGCCGCTCGACGGTCTGAGTGTCGAGGACGGAGTGCTGACATATCACGAACAGGCGTGGGACAACATGTCGGGTGCCGAACAGCTCAAATGTGCGGCGGCGATCGTCCGGAAACTGAATCCGGAGTGTGGCTTCGTACTGATGGACAAGCTGGAACAAATGGATCTCGACACGCTGCGCGAGTTTGGTGAGTGGCTCGAAGCAGAGGGCTTGCAGGTGCTCGCAACACGCGTCAGCACCGGCGAGGAATGCGCCGTCATCATCGAGGACGGTTACTCGCACGGCAACGATACGGCACCGGCAGCCGTGCCGGCAGAGCCGAAGACATGGAAAGCGGGTGAATTTTGATGAACATTACAAGAGGAATCCAGAACAAGCCGATCAAGGCGGTCATCTACGGACCGGAGGGCATCGGCAAGACCACCTTTGCAGCACAGTTTCCGGATCCGTTGTTTGTGGACGTCGAGGGCTCGACAACGCGCATGGACGTCGCCAGAACGGACACACCGACTAGCCTTGCGATGCTGCTCGGCATCCTCACAGAGATCCGCGATCACAATCCCGGATGCAAGACGGTCGTCATCGACACCGCGGACTGGGCGGAGCGTCTGTGCGTCAAGACGGTGCTCGACAAGTACAAAAAGACCGGCATCGAGGAGTTTGGATACGGCAGGGGGTACATATACGTTTACGAGGAGTTCGGCGGGATCCTGAATCTGCTGAATGATATTGCAGACCGCGGCGTGAATGTCGTGCTCACGGCACACGCAGCAATCCGGAAGTTTGAGCAGCCCGACGAAATGGGCAGCTACGACCGCTGGGAGTTGAAAATGATCAACTCCCCGAAGTGCAACGTCTGCGCGATGATCAAGGAGTGGGCAGATCTGGTGCTGTTTGCAAACTACAAGACGACGGTCATCTCCACCGATAAAGAGGGAAAGAAAAACAAAGCCCGCGGCGGACAGCGCGTCATGTATACGACGCACGATCCGTGTTGGGACGCGAAGAACCGGTTCGGACTTGCTCCAGAACTGCCGTTCGATTTCGCGCAGATCGCTCATATCTTCGGAGGTCAGTCGGTGCCGATCCAGCAGCCAGCACCGCAGCAGACTCCGCCGCCGGTACAACCTGTGCAGCAAACTGCACCGCAGCCTGTCCAGCAGATGGCACCGCCGGAAAAGTCACCGGCAGCAAAAGCAATGGACAAGCTGCTCGAAGGATCCGAGCCGCTGGAAAGTATCGGCGCTGCGATTCCGGACGGCATCAATCCGGCGCTTGCGGATCTGATGCGGCAGAACAACGTGTCAGAGGATGAGATCAGGCTTGCAGTCAGCATGCGCGGATATTTCCCGGATGATATGCCGATCACGGCTTATCCGCCGGATTTCGTGCAGGGCGTGCTGATCGGAGCATGGCCGCAGGTCTTCGGAATGATTCAGGAAAATCGGGAACTGCCGTTTTCGTAAAATAAAGGAGGTACATCATGCAGCAAAACTATAACGAGTATGAGGAAATCGGTTACGAGGGTACGATTGAGGATGAGGGCAGCGATTTTGTATTGCTGCCGGAGGGTGACTACGATTTTACAGTGAATAAGGTCGTTCGCACCCGTCACGAGGCGTCAGCTAATCTGCCGGAATGCAATGAGGTCGATGTCGAGCTGACAGTCTGGGGCGCATCCGACAAGACCACAATCACAGAGCGCTTTTTCCTGATCAGAAAATTTGAATGGAAGCTGTCCCAGTTCTTCCTCGCGCTCGGCCTGAAGAAGCACGGCGAACAGCTCGTGATGCGCTGGAACATCGAAGGACAGCGCGGCAAGTGCAAGGTATTCATCGACAAATATCAGAAGCGGGACGGAACCGGCGAAGGTCAGTCGAACAAGATC
>UZAT01292173.1_pt1 | contig 13801 bp, 24 predicted proteins | sample 2160861 | NCBI WGS metagenome assembly UZAT01 (sample SAMEA5138306, study PRJEB28736) | viral metagenome | reverse complement strand
TGACTTAAATCTAAACTTGGTTCAAGCTCATCAACAATCTTTTTTACTTCTCTTGATTGTTTGTTATGGGCTTTTTTAGCTACAGCCAAAGCATCTTCAATATCAGCTTGTCCAACTAAAGCATTAAAGAAAAGCTCTTTACCCTCTTGCTCCCCAACTCTACATAGGGCATTGATTTTAGGGGCAACAGACCATCCAGTATCTTTTGGAAAATAGCTATCTTTCGCCAACTCTTGATACATTAGTTTAAGTAATGGGTTTTTAACCCTTCCACTTTCCAAACCACAATAAAGAAAAGCTCTATTTTCCTCACTGGTAAGGTTGCAAATATCAGACACAATAGTTACAGCCACCATATCATAATATTCTTCTGCAAAATCAGATTCTAGCTGCTCATCAATATATTGGCAAAACTTGAATGTTACACCTGCACCACTAAGGTCTTTATTATGTACTCTATCTGACCTTTGATTGTTGATGGTTATAATATTGGGATGTGTATGATTTGTGTCATGGTGGTCGGTTTCAATGCAAAAACAATTCTTTTTGATTAGTAAGTCAAATATGGCTTTTTTATCAGCCACAGAAGCATCTGGAAGAAGAATCAAAGAATTATCTTGAATTTGTTTTAGGTTGCCCATATACAGCCCATGCTGTTTGCCTTGATGAAACAATACTTGAATATTAATATCGGGGGAAATATTTTTTAAGTACATATATAATAGTCCCGCACTGCAAACGCCATCTGCATCGCTATCCTGGATAAGATAAATATTATCAAGATTATTTTCATGGTTGATTGTAGACATCAATAGGGAATAAGCCTCGGACATATTTTCATAATTGTTACAATCTTCAAACAAAATTGGGGAAGGGTTAAGGTACGAATCAATATCGCACCTAACCCCATATGCTGTAAGCAAATCATCAATGAATGTTTTTGTATTGATTTTTTGTAATAGTGGTTTTACCTTCAATGTTATCCCTCCACAATCTTAATTTTCTTACCTAGTGCTTTGCAGATTTCATCAATGGTCATTTCTTCAGGGTCTTCACGCTTGTAAATGACTTCACCCCAATTATTTTTAAAAATACGGAATTGGCAGTCGGCGACCTCATTAGGGCGGCGAACTTCTACAATGTCCCAATCCTCATCCTCGTACTTGTCAGTAAAATCTTCATCGGTATCTTCAATGGGCATAAAGCCCTTTGAGTTTGTGAAAGCACCAAAAGAAGGAAGGGCAATCTCAACCTGCCCATTTCGCCTGAGAACAAAATCCCCATCTTTCAAATCAGATTTTGTAAAGGTGGGTTTGTCCATGTATTCTGACCACTCTAGGATTTGGAATCCCTCGTATTCATAAAATCTATCACTTCCGTAGAAATGAGGCGCATAGCAAGTTCTTTCTTTGTAAGCTTCCCAATAAGTAAATTCACTTCTCTTTTTTCCACCATACCAATCATATCCATTTTCATGGCTCTGCCTACAAAAATCAATTGCTTCTTCCTCAGTTTTACACCAAACCACAATTTTATTATTACAGTCGCCAAACGCCTTCCAATCAAATTTTTTCATTTCATTTTTCTCCTTTATATTAAATATAATCTTTGATATAGAACATTTCAGAACTTCCATTTGAATCCAAAGTCACCAACGCCGAGACCCAAACTTCAAAATCATAATTCCCCCTTTAGAGGAGCGGGTGCCATCATCAAATAAATACCAGTCGCCCCAACAAAACCTAAAGAGTTTAAAACCCATATCATGAAAGCCCTGCAACATTTCCTTGATTCTGGATGGTGTTTCTGGTTTTAGAATTTTGATTTCAATTCCTTCTTCTCTTGAAAACCAAGACAGCTCCCTTTCACTTCTAACCCACCTACCTTCGTAAATCATATATTCAAACCGATATAAAATATCATTTTCAATTTTATATTTCATAAAAATATCCTTACATTTCACATAAGTCGATTTTAATTTTGTGCGCCATTTTTAAACTTCCTTTCTAAATTTATATTTTAGTTTTTATTTTTTAGAATTGCATTGCGATTTACGATTTCAATTTTCTGTGTCGTTTTCATTAGGCATAGAATCAACAGAAACCAACCTATATACTATACCGCCATCAGGTGAAAAATATAGCCCATTTCTCTTTGTATAATCTGTTTGAACAAAGTCATAAATCCCCTTATGAACTGGCTCACTCAAATCTAAATAGCTATCTTCTGTCCTCTTTAAATATGTAGTGTTGTTTTCTTGAACCTCTATCACCTGAAAGCCTTCTACTCTAATAAACTTGTCCATAAGTAAATAAATAAACCTCCCATTCAATTCTTTATCAGAATTATACCACACACACAAGCAAATGTCAAGGGCAAATTATAAAAGATTTGGGTATATTTATCAATGGAGAATTGATTTGATTTAAGTAGATAGGTATGTGTTTATACACTTATGCTAGATATGTGGATATAGATTGAATTTGAATTGATTTGTAATTGTTATCTATTGGTTTATAAGGTTAATTTCACCTATGTAGTTGTTTTGTATGCTTGTATATGTATATACCTATATATTATAATATCTATATAATTACATATATAAATAGCTTGCTGGGCAAATTTTGGCTCTCGCCTAATACATTGGGGCAAATTTTTGTTTTTTAGAAATATTTTGGGAAAATTTACTTTAACGGTTTAGCGATTTAGTGTGCTAAAGTGTTAAAGTAAAACAAAAGAGCAGGATTTCTCCCGCCCTTTTGTAAGTGCATAATGGTGCCTATGTATTATTTTCTTGATAATCAACCCATTCTTGGGCCTCCTCAACTGTGGCGCATTTGTATACGACAAACCCTGACAAGTTGCGCACTATGTAGCCATAACTAAATGGCTGTATTGTATATCCTTTGTATTGCATACTAACCCCCTCTATAGACAGAATGAGGACACATAACCCCATCATTCCGCAAAAGCTTGACCAATTTTCTTTTGTTTGGAACAGAATAGAATTTAGTTTCGTTCCATCCAGTCAAGATGTTTCTTATTCCTACAAACCGCCCTTTGAGAAAATCATCATAAGGGGAAACTGTTACCAACTCATGCTCTTTTTTCATACCTTGCACTTCCTTTCTTTACTGTATCTATATTATACCACCACCAACCACAAATTACAATAGTCACACTATACAAATTTTATCACAAACTTTTATTCACTTTCCACAATCTCACCCTTCCATCAGATCAAAATACCAACCAAAATAATTTACTAAAAACTATACACAATATCTAAAACCCTCTACAACCCCTTTTAAATCGCCTACACGCCCTTCTATGCCTTGCCTATATAGTTACATACCCATACCCTCAATCGTTAAGCCTGACGCATTGTAGGCGGTCAAAATTTGAGAATGGGATAAAGGCAAAAAGAAAGAGGGGAATATCTCCCCTCAATGCTTTTATTATGGATTAAATTGTTCTGTAGCTATAAATTGTGTTTACTGTGTACCTGTCCACCATTTGCAACTCTGTTTCACCCTCTGGAATTCCTGCCCATTCACATACAAGCCTTTTATAATCTTCATCGTTTCGGGCTTGGCAGTCTGCTATAATATAGCCGCCGCAAATGTCAACCTCTTCGCCGTTTTCGTCTAATCCAATCGTGTAAAATTCCTTTCCAGCACCCAACCAAATTTCCCCGTAATTTTTTACCCCGCTAGTATAATGCTCTTTGCAATAAACCATTTCTACATAATCGCCTTGACAATAGCCGTGTGCGCTGTCTGTGTCCCATTCTTTACCCGTTTTTAATGTGAGATATTCGGCTATAGCTTCCGTTGAAAAGGCTTCGAGATTGTTATAATAATTTCCATAAGGAGAAGAAGGTTTTTCCCTGCACCAATCAAAGAATTCTGTTGCTGCCGTTTCAAGTCCGTAGTCACCTAATAATTCCTCTATGCTCTCATATTGTGCATGCTCGTATTCAATCATTATATCGTCAAAATGTTCTGCTATTTCTTCAATTTCTGATAAAATGCTTTGATACTCTTTTTCATTAAAACCTATGCGATTCCTGCTCTGTGCGACGATAAACAGATTATAACAATAATCACCCCCGGCCTCGGTCAATCCATCGTTATCAAAATAAAAACTAAACTCACAAGATTCAGCGGGCACTTCTCTAACGATATAATTAATCTTCTTTTCCATGATTAAATCCCCTTTTCATTTGTAAAAATATTATTGTTGTTTGTTTTGTTCTTTAACTTGTATATATCTTACCACGGCAAGGGTAAGAATACAATTGGCATTTTGTACAAAAATTATAAACAAAATTTAGTTATATCGCCTATTGCAATGTTTCACATTATAGGTTATTATATGGTAAAAGGGGAGAGCTTTTTAAAAAATATATAGGAATAAAAGAAAAGCAGGGCGGTTATTACCCTGCTTTTAATGTGTTGTTTTTGGTTATTTTGCCCCATCAACCATTAATTTTAGTTTCTTTCTTGCATCCTTATATCTCCAGTTATATTCTGCATCTTCTATTGATTTTTCAAATAGAGATTTTGCAAGTAAAAATTGTTCAAAGATTTCTGGAATGCGGAAAATATTTTCAAAATCTTTGTATAAAATCATCATATCAAACCTCCAAAATTTATTTATGGTAGAGGGTTTGCACCCTCTTAGAGCTTGATAGTCCCAAACCCTTTAGAAAGCCTTATAGATTAATTATTCTTCGGTCAAAACATCCTTTACAGCCTTAAAAAGTGCAGGAAGTACAATTTCATTAATGCGCTTTACTTCGTCTTTGTTAATAACAACTTCCTTGCAGGGGTTTGCCCCATAATGGCTTCCCCCACGCCCCAAAACCTCTGCGGTTTCTTTCAATGTATAGATGGTTTTCATTAGTTCAATGAGTGTCCACAACTCCTTATCAGTCAAAACACTTTCAACAAAAAAGTCTTTAAAAGCGTCATACCCATTTTTGTTTTTCTTAAAAAACAGTCCATCAAAATGCTGGTGAGATTTACTGTCCCTTGCGTTTTGCGGGTTTTTATTGCTGGTATAAGTTTCTACATACCCACAGCCCCAATACCAACCACAATCCCATTTTGGCTCTTCAAGCCAATACAAAGCTCCCTCTGAATCCTTACCCAACAGATAGATTTCTTTGCCGAAAGCTCTTTCAGTTCTCTTTTGCATTTTAATTTCTCCTTTGTATTAGTTATATTGTTTTTGTGTTTGCCTTATGACTATATTCTATCAGATATTTCTTGAATTACAATAGGCAAGATGCACAAGTTTTATAAATTTATTTTGTGCATCTTGCCTAGTTATGGATCAATCAATTCTCAATTCAAAATAACTATTCACAAGCCAATTGACCGAACGATTAAATTCTTCTTTTTGCTTTTTAATCTGTTCATGTTCTACAATTAAGATTTCAACATTTTCCAATTGTTGAATGGAATTAGAAATATCTTTTTCCATTTGTTCTTTCTGTCTATCTAGCTCCTTGATGGCCTTTTCAGATATCAAACAATTTTCACTATCCAAAATCCCATCCCCATAGCTTGAAAAACAACTTGCCCACAAAATATTGATTGTATGCTCCTTGATATAGTAGGCTATACCATTTTCACCGAAAAAACGATTTTCAATTATCCACTCAATGCGGAAAGAATTGTATTCCCGTTTAATATAAAAATTAGGATTAATTTTCTTTAATGCTGTGTCGATGCGTTTTGTAATGGGCTTACCATTGAATTTTTGCAAAACCTCTTTGATTTCGTCCGTGAAAGTCAATGCGGTTTTCATTGCCTCAATGTGCAAATTGGAAAGCTTCGTAGCCTTTTCTTTATCAATGTAATACATTTTAATTTCTCCTTTAATATTTTAATTTAATTTGTTTGTTTTTAGCTTGTCTTTATTATACCAAACCGAACCCAAAATACAATAGGCAAATTGACTAAATTTTTGTAACTCGTTTTGTATATAATGTCTAAATATAGATTTCAATTTTCTATTCCATTCCCAATTTCAATTTTCTATTTCATTTTTACAAAACATATAAAGTTATCAATTTCAATTTTCTAAGCTATTTTACCTTATACCTACACACAAAAAGTTATCAATTTGTCTATCTATATTTTGCCTCTATACATATATCAATACAAAATCCCATCTACAAACCTCAAACTATCTCCCCATACACTTTCGCCTATAAACTCTCCAGACCTGAATTTGAGTTGATATATCAATTGATAACTTTACATATTAGGTACACAAGTGGATATAATATTGATTGTGGGGGGTTCTGCATTTATATATTCATACAAGGCGGTGTAGTAGAATTGTTTATTTATTTATCTGGTTGGTTTGTGATTATAGTTTGTGTTTGTTTGCATGATTGCAATAGATATAGATAATATTGAATTGCTATCAATGGACAAATGCGCCCAAATTCGGGTTTGTGGTGTGAGCTGGTCAAAGTATATAGGCAAGTTGTAAAGGGCTGTACAGGGGCTTTAAATGGGCTGTAACGTGTAGGCGTGTAGATATGTAAATAGATAATATAATCGCCTATGCTTGTATGTATATAGTGTCTTAATATGTATATATAATATAGTATTTATATAGGTATATATGTATATACATTGCTGGGGAAAATGGGAACGCATCTAACACGCACATGGGGAAATTGGCTTGTCCCAAAATTTTTTACTTTAGTTAGGTGAAGTGCGGAGAATTGGCAGACTTTAATACGCTAAAGTGCTAATGTGGTAGTGTGTGAAAGGGCGATTTGCACAAAAACGGGGCCGAGAAGTTGTGCAAGTTGTACAATGCCCCCTATAAGGCCGTACAAGCCCCACCACGGGCCGGGAGTAGCTCCCTATGGGATTGTATAGGGGAGAGGATAAAAGGCCGTGGAGGGGCTTGTAAAGGGCGGGAAAAGGGCATAAAAAACCCCCGCATAGCCGAAGCCATACGGGGAGATCATTTGAAAAGCGGATAGTTAAAACTCCATAGCTTGATACCATATCCGGAAACGCTTGCGGCCTCCTGTAGCCCGATATAGGCCATATAAAGCAAGCCGAGAGAGATAGCCACCTAGACCCAAAACAAGGAGAAAAGCGGGGAGAAAAAACAATGTGGCCATTATCAAGCCTCCTCAACGGGCATTGCATCCCATTCCTTTTTAGTCAATTTACCACGAACGCCCACGATGCAAGTATTGATATCCCGCAAAGTAGTAGCGGAATATCCGGCCCAGCGGCGATGGAAGCCGTTTGAATCGCAAGAAAAAACAGGCGTGTAATAGGAAAAAATAGTACAAGTATTCGTGTCGGAATTGTAAAACTTGACGCAATGGGCATTGACAGTGTTAATTTTCATAATAAAAAATCCTTCTTTCTTTCGTAAAATTTTGCAATTTTTATTGCATGGAGGACGGCACTTTTGACCAGATATGCCCCGGAACTGGAAGAAATTAGCAACAGCGTTTCCCAACCTGTATAACATAATCTGCGAATTGACGTGGAGACATTTCACAGACTTTTTGAGTCCATTGCGATTCAGTGATAAAGTAGCAAGAGCCACCTCTTTCGGCTTTTTTGAAATCCTCCGCTTGCTTTAAAATGTTGCTCCACCGTTTATAATGGGTGACCTGTGCTCCACTATTTCCACACGGGCAAATTGTGCCATAATTGCCAAACGATTCCAGACGAACGATCCAGCCCGTTCTATTCATTATTATTTCCTCCTATACTCTCATAAAGTCATGCAAATAATACCGCTTGCCAAACTTGATAAAATAATCCTCGCCCTTTGCATTGTACCGGATCTTTGCGGTGCTGATATTTTTCATCCCGTCTCCGAAGTTAAAAGCCGTTGTAATTGTGTCATTAATGCCGTAATTAATGGAGATAATGCCCAGCCCACCGAAATTGGACATGGGACAAACTGCGATAAAATTGTTATTGTTTTCCATTTTTATTTCCTCCAAAATTTTATATGCAGATTGTTTATTGTTGCTTGGGGTGCGGCGTTTGAGGTACACCGCCCAGAACTATTAGTTTTATGTGTTTATCCTCCATACTGATAAACGCATCCGCAAGAACATTTTACCGTTACGGTTCTATTTTCATATCCGGTTTCAGAAATAAATTCGGCTATACGGTGTGTTTTTCCGCATTCTGGACAGAAATCTTCAAGGTATTCATTCGACAAAGTAAAATCGTTGATGTAATCCGTTTTAAAAAACCATGGGAAATCGGCTTCTTCTGTAAGTTTGGGATAGTATATTTTACGCCTTGCAAACTCCTCAGCCCTGATAATATCATTAATGGTGTTTTTCTCTTTCTGAGAACAAACTTTAAGCCGTTTACATATAGCGTTTTTCATGATAAATTTCCTCCGTTATATTTTTTATTTTTAAACGCTTATTTATGCCCTCTTTAAATTGTTGTCATACTGGTTTTGCAATTTCATTTCTATATTCCTCCTAAAAATAAGAGGGCATAAATAAACGCCTAACACAAACTCTTGCAAGCTTCGACCCGCATCATGCAGGTTGCACGTTTCTTGCAAGAGTGCTACTACTAACTATTAAATTGTCAAGGTGCATCCATGCGGTCGGTTGCTGTGCTTTGCAGCCTTGCAATGCCCTTGCAAGTGGAGGTGTGCTTGTCCTGTTTTTGTGTATGCCCTATTCTAACATGCCTAGTATGCCCATGTCAAACTATTTATGTTCGTCAAATTGTACAATATTTATAACTATTTTTTGTATACTTTTCACCTCCTTATATATAGAATATATGTCCTTGCCTGATATACAAACATATATAATAATGTCCTTGTATCATGTATGCCCTTTATAGTCCTTTAGACGGCGTTTTAAGCCCCTTTTACCATAACAGGTCAAACTATAAGGGCAAACCCTACAAGTGCCACAATGACGATTTACCATAATTATACAGTGATGATATTCACCTATATTCATACATTATACTAACTATTTAAGCACACAAATCGTCAACCCATTGCACCGCAACACATACAAAGATTGATGAATAATGAATATTCAATAGAATAATGAATACTACATTTAATAATTTAAATTTCAATATTTAATAATTTGATTTCCTTATATATAATATTATTAATTATATTATATACTATATATAACTATATAATATAATACTTATATGAGTATATATAGTATTGATAACTATATTAGATAACTATAATATAGCATAGCAGAACATATATAATTCATAGTATAACACTATGATATAATAACCTATTAGATAATAATATAATAACATAGTAATATAGTAGGTTAATATAATATATAAACATATAGATATAGTAGGTTGATATGTGGGATAAACATAGTGACAAGGTAGGATATAAATAATTAAATAATAATTCATAGTATATTGGTGGGATATAGTGGAATGGGATAGGTAATGGGTGTAAAGTATAGTAGAATGGTAGAGAATATAGGAATGTTTCATGTGAAACAATGTGATGGATTATGTGAGATTGTTAGTGCAACACCAGTCTCCCGCCTAATACTGTACTACCTCATATCATACTCATATCAAAATGATATCACATTATCTCACATGCCGAACCAGTTCAGCCCAAACCAGCCCACCGAACCCCCTCATGCGCATGAGCTGACACAAACACATGGTATTATATGCTTATTTACCAGTAATTTACAATTACCGTTTGATAATGTTTTATTATCATACGGTAAAACAGGTAGTATTTGACAGTAGTTTATATCCCACCCCGGGGGTAGGTTTTAGCAATTTAGTTCGGTGAAGAATGGGAAAGGAGATGTAGCTACAACACCAGCCAATCTCACAATTAACAACCCCTCACCCTCCCCATTCACTCTCAATCAAAATTTAATCCCAACTCCTCACCACCCTCTACTTCACAATTTCCCCACTATTCCCTTCTTATATCTAACCTCTCATCCACCCATTCTTCATCCACTCAATTCCCCTCACCTGAAATCCCATACTAAATCCCTTATTAAATTATTTTACAAATTTCTTCCTTGCAAAACCACCCTATCAACTTTATAAAAGTTTACTCAAACTTCCAAAATGTTTACAATTTATTCACAACTAGTTCATAATTATATGGTATAATATAGGTTGGAGTTGGGAATTTTCAAAAAAGGACATGTCGTGACTATATAACTATCATACTTTAATATATTCAGGATATGTCCCTTTTTATTTTGTCTATGCGAAAGCGTAGAAACCGATAGGTTTCGTAGGGCTTGAAGCTAATAGACTATGTGATTCACGCCATTTCAAACCCAATGTCCAAAAATAAAGAGGTGATTAAATGGGCGATCAAGAGCTATTAAAGAGGTTAGAAAAAGTAAAAGGCAAAGAGTTAAAATACAAGCAACTATGTGAGGAGTTAAATTTAAAAATTAAAACAAGCAATTCAAAAACATCTCAATTGAACAATCTACAAATGTATTGTCAATTAGAAAAACTAGAGAAGCCAACTAGGTATGTAGTAAGAGAGGTGTACGGCGAAATACTAGAGGGCTTAGGTGTTTTAAATAATAACAATAGATATCAATTATTATTTGAAGCAGCTATGTACAAGGCGTTCTTGGATAATGATGGTAATTCATTATATGCTTCAAACATGGAAATGTTGAAACTATTTCAAGAAGTAAATGAAAACTTTGCTTATGCTTGTAATTCAAGGCACATGAGCAAGCTTGGGCAAGATTTTGAATACATGAGTGAAATGAGCCAAACGGTTTATAGGATATTAAGGCAATGGACAAAAAGGCGTGTAGAGTCCATGGTGAGAAGAGACATCATTTTATTAAGAAAAGGGTATAGGCTCTATACTAAACACTATGGCAAATATGGCGAATATAGAATCTCACACAATGTCGAAATAGGGTCAGAGAAAGAGAAGATTTGCCAGGAGATATTTGAACAAGCAAAAAGAGAAAAGATGCCAGATGGATGGGAGGATGAATGGGTTCCTAGCTGGAAGTGGTATGAGTATGAAAGATATGTTGCACAACTAACAAAAGAAAGATTTGAAAATGAGTATTGTGATTTAAGGCATATAAATATAATGTCGCCGCCTACTGAAGGATGGTTACAAGAAAGATTAGCAGAAACATATAGTAAAATTGAAGATTTGACTGGGATAAATCAAGAGGCGTGTAGAAAGATAATGGAAACCAAGCAATTAGATGGCAATACAGGCGAAGAAAGAAAAAGATTTATTGAAGTCAATATGAGTTTAAATCCCAAGATATCGCTTAAAGAAAAATTAAAGGAGAAGAAATGAAAAGTAATTATTTAGACAAAGAAAAATTAAAAAAGCTTTATGGCGAGATTGATATTCCCCTAACATACAAGCAAATTTGCGACATCAGTGGATTCACATATTCAAGGGGCGAAGCAAAAACTATCTTCCTAAACAGGCTAAGCCGATGGTGTTTATATGAAAAAACTTCTAGCCCCACAAGATATATAATAAAAGAGTTTTACGATGAGCCACTTGATTTTCCACCTACTATAATTTCTCTACCAACAGACGAGGCGAAATACAAAGAAGCAGAAGAATTTTTTATTAGGAGGAAACTCACACACCCTGAGCCATTACCATATCCTATGAGGAATAGAAGACTTATATCTTATGTTTGTGACTTTCATCCTGGCATCACACAAACAACCCCATGGAAGCAACTAAGAGATTCTATTGGGTGTCCCTTGTGTAAATACCCATTTAGTAGATTCGAAATAATGATTTTGTTGGGGATTGAAGGGGCTGAAAGCAGGGTTAAGTTTGATGGTGTAGAATTTGATATCTACATACCTGAAAGAAATACAGTGATCGAGGTGGACGGCATATTGTACCATGGAGACGACACACCTGAACAAATAAAGAGAAAAGAAGTTGCCGCTGAAAATAATGATTTAAACTTCTTAAAGGTTGAAGAAGTGTTGGATCCAGAGAAAATAGGTGTTGAGGGCAGTGTTTTATATGTCACACCTTATTCTGTGGCCACAAAACCTCAGAAGGAGAAGATAAACAAAGCTCTATCCAAGTTTTTACCTTTCATTTATCAAGATAATTTATGGGATAAAGCAGCAGACCGCATGAGAGAACTAAAGCAAGAGTTTTATGACCAGAAACCCTTAAAAATAACCAATGGAACCATTATTCACCAACACAGCAAAGATGGTCAACTAATTCATACATATACAGCATCAGAGCTTCTAGATAAAATATCTTCTGGATCAGCCTTCGGCTATACTTGGGAAGTAGAATAAAATAAACAAAAAGACCGTAAGGAAATTAATCCTTACGGTCTTTTATTATTTTTATCTATCAATAAGTTCCATGGCAGTCAATCTCAAAACTGCGAGTGTGACTACGCAAATCTTCTTTATTCTGTACCATCCAATCTAAGCAACACTTCATCGAACAAAACTGAAAGCGTTCAACCGAATCTCCACTGTCAACACACCAATCGCCATGCGAGGATACAAGACTTACATGGTCGCCAACAGTTTTAGAGTCTATTTTGTATCTGTAATATGTTTTTTCCTCTATAGGTAATTGCTTTTTACAACAATCGCATTGCGCTTCAATAACGCTTTCTTCTTCCTTTGTGAATGTTGCTGTTCTAATCTCTGTTTCGATCATCGTTTACGCTCCTTCAACGGGCGCAATGTTTTGAGGTCTTCATATGGAATGTGACAAATAGTCTCTTCTTCCTCATTATACAGAATAATATTTCCGCTATTATAATTTAATAGGATTCCTCTAAACACAAACTCATCCGTAAATGCAACATATTTTTTATCACAGCATCTACCAAAATACTCTCTATAGCCACTCATAAATATCCTCCTTGTCAATATGTCCTATTTTAATAAAACCTTTTGGCTCGTCAATATCAATCTTATAGCCATCATTAATTTTTATAAAGTTTCCTCTATCCCCTCCCATCCAGCAACTCTTCAACAATTCCCAACACTTCTGCCAACAAGAAGAAAAAAGCCAAAAACGCAACGCTCTTTACGGCAATGACTAAAACACACCCAATCACCCTAATAAAAGACTTGGCTAAAGATGCATACAAATGACCCTTACTATTCATATTTTACTCCTTACAGTTTCTATAATAAATATCAATAATCTTATATTTCCTTGAAGCAAAAAGAACTTTCAGTGCAAACACAAGGAAGTATCTACTCTCTATGGAAAACTCAGAGTGTCCTTTGTATGGGTATTTTGAACAATTCGCCATATACCTATTACCCATATTGCACCTCTGCATCTGTTATGTCAACATTGATGAGGTCGCTATACACTTCTATCAGTGTGGCGAGAACTTCTTTAATGCCTAACAAATCTTCTTCATTTGCTTTTACAGTGATTGTAATATTATAATTTTTCATGTTATTCCTCCATTTTCGCCCCACAGTTGCAGAAGGGCGGTTTATCAGGCAAATACTCTGGAACAAAGGGCATCACCTGTCCACACACTGAACACACGAGCGAAAACTTGCTTTCATTTTGGTTGCAAACCCATCGCCCACGTTTCATTTGGTCGACAATTGGCGCAAAATCAATACATTCCAAAATTTCTTTCTCGTGATTTACACATCCGCTGTTTTCAATTGTTATTTCAATGTCTGCCATCAGCGCATCTGCATCAATTAACCTCAAAAATCTTCCTCCTCATGGGGTTGTTTTAACCATTCCTTAAAGTTCGCAATACAGC
>UZAT01051262.1_pt1 | contig 13802 bp, 14 predicted proteins | sample 2160861 | NCBI WGS metagenome assembly UZAT01 (sample SAMEA5138306, study PRJEB28736) | viral metagenome | reverse complement strand
TAGCGGCTTCTATCAATCTATGAATGTTCTTCAAACTCTGTCTTGCCATCTTTTACCTCCTTCTTAATTTTATTAAAGGGACTTTATTTTGCAGGATTAGCTTCATAAAGTCCCTTTAACTTTTTATTCGGTTTCAGCTAAAGCTCTATCATCTTCCAGAAGTGCAACGATTTGTGTTATTTTTCCTGATGTCATTTTAATCGCTTTCTCATGCCCATACCATAATTCAACAACTTCTCCCCCTTGAGCTGCAATCTGAGATTTCAATAATTCGATGTCAGCACAACAGGTGAATGTTTGGAAGTTTTCACTGCCTTGATATTTGATAAGCTCTGTACCATTACTTCTCTTACTACTAAACATTAGTCCTTCATTTGTAAATGTAAGATAAACGCCGTTCTTATCATAGGTCGCTACGAATAATGCCAATCTATCAAGCACGTTTAGTAATGCTCCCTTTGGTAGTTTACAAACGCTTGTGAATTCTGTTTCAAGGTAAGCATCAATTGCCTCAGCTGGATAATCTTCAATTCCGTCGAGCTCTGTTCCAAATACTATTACATTTCCAGTTGTGAAAAGAATCTTGTTACCTGAGATTTGAATGGTAATTTTCTCTTCATCCATAATAGCCAATAATTCAACCAGCTCTGATGGTAGTAATACCTTATTTGGGAATACTTTAATATCATTACTACATACTTTGAAAGTATCTGTGGTGATTACCTTATCATCAAAGTAATAACCTGTTAAGCAAGGGACTTCCATTGTTTCTGCGAGAGCTGCTTTGTTAGCATTTAGTAATACCTTTATGGTTGAAAGATTGATAACTGACTTTTCTGTCTTATCATCAAATTTGTATTCAGGGAACTTAATTAGCTGACCCTCTTCATCCAATGGTAATTCAATACTGTAGGTACCATTTCCTTTGACTTCTAAGCTATTTTCTTTTAGGGTTAATACAATTGTTTCGACAGTAGTCTTGGCCACTAACTTACTAAATATGTCCGTTTGCACAACCACATAGAAGTCATCACCTTCAATATCCTTCTCCATTACTTTAAGGGTATTTGTAGCATCCGTTGTAATGAGTGTCAATGCCCCTTTCTTTAATACTATGGCCATTAATCCAGTGATTGGAATCATCTTATTATTAGATGCTCCTTTAATGGACTTTGAAACCATTTCCTGCAACTTGAGTGTTTTAAGTTTAAGCTTCATTCTTTTTCTTCCTCCTATTTTTGAATTTGTTTATTATCATAACTATACATTGTTTTTGGTTCATTTGGTCGGTTACCCTTTTCATATTTAGAAACGGTGCGGACAACTTTATAGGTTATTGGTAAGATTACAATTTCATACCCAGTTTTGATAACTACCTGCATGATTAACATTACTACTAAATTACTTATGGACATCTGTCCTAAGAAAGCTATTGGTAAGAAGATAAGGCTATCAATTACCTCTCCCACAAAACTTGATATGATAGCTCTCCATCCGAAGCCCTTATGGTCTGTTGGATGCTTCTCTTTCATTCTCTTAAACACTCTATCGTTAATGAGGTCTCCAATCATAAATGCTGACAGCGATGCGAATAAGATTCTTGGGGTGTTTCCCAATACAGTTTGAAATGCTTCTTGATGTACCCAAAATGATGGAGCAGGGGTTACTATAACTAAACTAAATACTATTACCATAAATAGGTTAGCTGCAAATCCCATATAGGCGGTTAACCTACTCCAGCGGTATCCATATACTTCAGAAAATACATCTGATAAGATATAGGTAATTGGGAAGATGAATACGGCTCCAGTCATTACAATACCAAATGGTAGTAAAACCTGCTTTGATGCTATTACATTACTGATTAATAAACTTACCACAAATAATAGTGTTAGAGCCAATTGTAAAAAACTGATATTTTTGATATTAGATAATTTTTTCATTCTACTTTATCCTCCTAATTAATAAATTTCTTTGGACTGTTCTTGATATTCTTTAAACAATACCAAACAATCTTGTCTATTTTTTTCGTTGATTTTCAAGATTGTTTCATCTTGAAGTCCATCTTGGATAAAGTTATAAATGAAATCATCTCTAAATCCAATTTCTTCTGCGTCTGCTGGTGTGCATCCATAATATACTGTTTTGATATTAGCCCATATAATAGCGGATAAACACATTGGACAAGGATATCCAGTTGCATATATTACACACCCTGTTAAATCATGGCTTCCCTTTACTTTGCAGGCTTCTCTAATTGCATTAACTTCTGCATGAGCTGTCGGGTCGTGGTCGCCCAATACCGAATTTGATGTTACTGATAAGATTGTTCCATCTTTATCAATTACTGCTGCTCCAAATGGGCCACCTAAGTTTTGGTTCATTGTTTCTCTTGCTCTTTTAATTGCTAATTCCATTACGTTCATCTTATTCTCTCCTTAATTTTTATTATTATGTTTTATTCGGCAACAATGATATTTTAAGGAGGTATTGGTTTTTTCATATAGGTGTTTCCTACCTTTCTTCATATTTTATTTATATAAAGAGGCTTTTTACCACCTCATATATTATATAGAATTCTTTAGTGGTTTATAAAGCTGGGTCAGTAATATTATTTAATTTAAAAGCTATTGCCCTATCAATACAGGTTCCACATGTGCCGCAAGGTTTATCTCCCCCCTCGTAACAGCTCCAAGTTAAATGATAGGGAGTTCCGAGTTTAAGTCCTTCTCTAACTACTTCTGCCTTGTTTAAGTTTACAAGTGGGGCTTTAAGATTAACTTTTCCATATGTTCCAATACTAATTGCTGCTCCAATAGTAGTGGTAAACTCTTCACTACAATCTGCATAAGCATTTCCTGCTGCATCATCTGCATGAGCTCCTATATAGATATCAACTTCATCATCAGGATATATACTCATTGCTAAGGCTGCTACACTTGAAAGCATTAATCCATTTCGAAACGGTACATATGTATTGACCATTCCTTCTCCATCTGCAGCAATTTGCTCTGCATAACTTTCATGTCTAATCTCTTCAGTACTTCCTGCAAGCAATGAGCAATTACTCTTATCCATTATTCCGGTATTAGCTAAATTAATAATGTTATGCTCTACCTTGTAATATTCAGCTATTCGCTTTGCGCATTCTAATTCTTTACTATGCTTCTGTCCGTAGAAAACAGATACCGTTGAAACATTGTCTAATCCTAATTCATTTATTGCTACTGAAAGGCAAGTGGTGGAATCTACACCACCACTATTCAACACCAATGCTTTTTTATTCATATATCTTGCATTAAACATGATTCGGTTATCTCTTGACCCTCTCAAATCATCCAAGGTAAACCCAAACTCTGATATCAATTCATTAAAAATCTCTTGATGATGTTTTGGAAGATGAGAATAATGTTCTGGTAACTTTGCCATCTGGTCGCTCACTGCAATGATTCCTACCTCAGTCATTATACCTCCATTTGCTCCAGTCATTATCCAGCTAGTTGAATCAGCACTTGTAATTGGATATTGCTCCAGTAATGGAAAAGAGGTCATACCAAACGCATGAACTTTAACCTTTGGATTGCTTGACTTTTTAATAATATTGAAACAACTATTTAGAAATGCTTTCTTTACCGGCATTGGTTTTCCTACCATACCACCAAGAGCCATATAAGGAAATGGTTGGCCATTATCATCTTTCCATTCCAGAGCTTGTTCTAAATAAGTGTAAGGCTCTCCAACGTGGAAAGTATAAAGTAGACCATCAGGGTTTTTCATTTTTGGTCTCATATATAGGTAATTCTCCCAAGTTGCTTTTGCTGCCTCCTCAACTTGCTCTTGAGTATGTCCCTTGACTCTATCTCCTGGAATTACGTCAATTTGCCCATATAAATCAATGAAATCTGCTCTTTCATTTATCCAATTGATATATTCGTCCACATCAATCTGCTTTCCTCTGGTCCACGCTGAGAACGCTCCTGAGTCGATGAATAGTTTCTTGGGCTTAATCTTCTCTTTGTATTTATCAGTTGCTTTCTTGCCTTCCAGATAATTGAAAAGCATATTTGCTTTGACCTCTCCGGTCACCACTTCCATGATATTTTCTTTTTCCGGTCCTACCAAATATAATTCCATAAACGCTTTCCTCTCTTCCTTGGTCATCTTTGCCATATCGGTCAGTATATAATCAACCACTGCGGCTCTCTTGACCTCTCCTACTTTATCAATCCCTTTATGACCGGCAGGATGAATATAAGAAAGTAATATATTAAAATCATCAATCAACTTTTCTGGTAGTAACAAATCTGAATTTCCTTGAGTATTTCCAGCTAAATACATTTCCATTTTATCCCCTGCCATTTCTTTCGCCTTTTCAATAATTTGGTTTGTCCCCCCCCCCCCTCGACCATAAGACTCTACATAAGATAGTAATATATTAAAATCTTGGTGAATATTCCAGGGAGCAATACTCTCATACATAGTAGAATTTCCTGCCAAATATAATTCCATTTTATCGCCTCTTCCATTATATAGAATTATTCATCCAATCGTAAAGGTTCCCCATACCAACATTCTGTTATTTCCACATCACATTTTGAAGGGACTGCTAAGTCTTTTGCGGCCTCTACCATTAATTGAGCAAATCTTCCAGATACTTCTTTAGCATTTTCTCTTGGGCATTCCCCAATTAACTCATCATGCACTGCTAATAATAACTTAAACTCAAGGTCTTTTAATCTTTGGTCATTCCCCACTAATATCATAGCAAGTTTTGTTTGGTCTGCTGCTGAGCCTTGAATTCTACTGTTTACACATTGTCTGGTAGCTTCTGCTATATATCCACCATTGTCTTTTATCTCTATTCCTTCATCTTTAGCCTTTGATTTTATTACACTTTTTTCTCTCCAGCTATAAGTCCTGTTTAATAGGTTGGTATACTTCTGTTTAGTTGCTTCATCTATCTCCATTACTGAGTCATCAAATTCTTCTTCATCATCGAATAATGGGTCAAAATCTTTTGGAGCTCCACCAATATAACTGAATTCATAAGGTTCAAGTTGCATGTTTGGAAGTCTTCTTTTTCTTCCCCAAACGGTGGTTACAAACCCTAAGTCTCTTGCCATATTTTCACTATCTTCCATAAATCGCTTAAGCCCTGGAAATGAGACCATTATTTTGTCGTAAATCTCTTGAGCTTTTTTTCTAACTATTCCTAAGTCATCTGCAATAGCTGCAACCCCTTTACCATAACAAACACCAAGCACAATTGCTTTTGCCGCTCCTCTTCGTTCCTTACCTTCAGGATTTTTTGTTCCATCTGCTCTGAATTCTTTACATTCATCATATGGTAATCCATAAGCAATTGAGGCTATTTCTACATAGAGGTCTTTGCCTTCCTTATAAGCTTTTATCATCTTTTCATCTTGAGACATATGAGCGGTTAATCTTGGCTCTTGAGCTGAGTAGTCACTTGATAATAATACGCATCCTTCACTTGCTCTAAACATCTTTCGTATTTCATTATTGTGGGATGGTATATTCTGCATATTAGGGCCTGAACTACTAAATCTTCCAGTATCTGCTCCCATTTGATTAAAGCTTGCATGAATTCTATGTGTTTTAGGATTTACAATTGCGGGCATCTTATCAATATAGGTGCTGAGTAACTTGGCAACCCCTCGATAATCTAAAATAGCTTTTACAACTGGGTGGTCTATCTTATTTAATACTTCTTCTCCGGTACCTCTTGGCTTATCTTTATCCACTGGCTTAATTTCCAATACATCATAAAGCATTATTGCTATTTGAGTTGGACTTGATATATTTACTGGATATTGTAATTTATTGGCTGCTCCTCTTTTTTCTCTATAATTATCAAGAGCTACTCCAAAATTATCGCATTCTTTATAGAATTTATCTTCTGCTTCTTTCAATTTTGCGTTGTATTCCTTGGATAACTTTTCTGCAAATTCAAAGTCGAATGCAACCCCAGTATCCTCCATCTCAGCTACTATATTTATCAATGGCATTTCTATATGATTAAATACGAAAGCAGGGCCGGTTAAATCTCTTTCAACGCAAATTGGGTCATCTTCTGTTAGGAATGGTTTTTGAAATTGGTATAGCTCATAAGTAATTTCAGCATCCCTTGCTGCATATAGATATCCGGTATTAACTGGAATATGTGTAAATGGAATACCCTTAAATAATGAATCAAATGTAAAGGCGTCTCCTTCTCCATTTAAACAATACTTTTTATGAAGAGCTTTTAAGTTATTCTCAGGCTCATTTTCATTTAATAGTCTTGCTCCTATATAAGCATCCCAATGAGGAATCAATTCAACTTTAAGTTGATTCTTTATTACTCGGACATCAAACTTTGCATTAAACATAATTACCTTAATTTTACTGTCAACTACTCTTTGCATTTGAGCTGCGGCAAATTCATCTGATACTTGATTCTCAATCTCTATTCCAGTTACATAGCTTACATGATGAAGTGGAATGTACACCGCTTTATTTCCATTTGTATAAAGACATAATCCAGCAAGCATACAAGTTATAGGGTCAAGACTATTAGTCTCTGTATCAATTGAAATTACTCCATTCTTAATACATTCATCTATATACTTTTCAAATTCAGCTTCATCCCTAATTACGTCATAACTATCTGCATATTTCCCTAAGTTCTTGTTTACCATTGCACTTATTGTTGAGATTCGCTCCAGTAGGCCACCTCCACCTTTTATTGATATCCCCGCAGTGGCTTTAGCAGCTTTAGAGGCTTTCTTTGCTAATAAAGAATCTCCCGCTTTGGTTGCCCTTGGCGGGAGATTAAATAGTCCGCTCATTAAAACTTATCCGAACTTCCTGTTGTTCTATGTCTACCTGCGGGGCGGGAAGTAGGCGCTTTGTCTTCTGCCGGAGCGGCTGGAGCTGCTGCAGGAGTTCTTCTTCTACCTGCTGGAGCTTCATTTGCAGGTTCTTTTCTTGATGAGCCTCGTTTATCGTTTTTTGGGTTTCTCTCTGGTGGAGCCTGCTGTTCAACATCTTCCTCAAAATAACCATTATCTAAAAAGAATTCTAATTCTTCATAAGACTTATCAAGAACAAGTGTTCCTAATATATCTTGTACTTCTGGTAAGTCATCTAAGGTAATATCATCCGTATCAAGAGCATATGTTTCATAAGTAGTTTTGGTATCGCCCTTCTTACCATTACGCTCAATTTCAAATGGCGTTGAAACCAGCGGGTTGTATCTTGCGCAAAGGCTTGATAGTTTGCTAAAGAAGGTTTTACCTCTATCCCAAATCTTAACCTCTTCTGATTCTACATCATATAATACTACAAATAGTTTTGCAATAACTCTTGACTTGGCTGCACATAAAGGACAATCACCCAATGGTTGGTTATATTCTCTTAAACAATTAACATAACGTTTCTTTCCATCTACCTCAATCTCATGCACTGCATAGCCTTCAATATCATTAATTGAATCATACATAAATCTTACGGTTGCAACATCTTTATCATTTTTCAGTGCGAAGAATCCTCCTCCACCTTGACCTCCGTAATTCTCAACCTCGTTAGCATTAAATCTTGCCATAATTTGTTTTCTCCTTTCGTTTTTAAAGTTTTTTATTAGTCAGCCTGTTGGCTTGGACTCTTTTTAAGATTAAATGACTTTCTGAAAAGCCATATTGATAGTTTCTGCATTAGCTTTTTTACCATATGATAAAATCCCTCCTATCCTATACATATTATATAGAAAATTTCTTAGAATCCTAAAGCTAATGGCATTAATTTTTCTCTTAATTTCTTTCTCATATTGCTTAGGGTCATTACACTAACTCCTAAAGTCTTAGATATTTCTGCATTACTAAAATCAGCTAAAATTAAATTACAGTATTCCATTTCTCTTTGTGTTAAATCATATTCTTGCAGTGAATAAACAATTTCAGCTTCTTCCAAAGTACATGCTACTAAATCATATCCGTTTTCCACCATTAGCTCATAACTATCTGAATAGAATAATGCTTTTCTCTTTTGTGTATTAAGTGCTTTGGTTTCCTCCCTAAACTTATTCATTAGGGTTGCTGTGAAATATGTAGAGAAATTAGCTTGGCCATTTTTATAGGTTTGTAAACAGAGGTCTAATTTCTCCAAAGAAAAGCTTGCGATATCTTCATTAGTTAGCCCATAATACTTGGACGAAATATTGATAATAAGTTTGAATGTCTTTTCAAAGGCTAAAGCCAAGAGAGAGGGGTTAAGGCTCTCTCTATATGCTTCAGCTATCTGCTCCAATGACATTACCCGAGTTTCCTCAATTATAAGTGTTGAAAGTGTATTAAGCGTTTTTAACATTGGTGTTTCCTCCTTTAAGTTATTCAGTTGTAAGTTTTCTGAGTTATTTTTTAGTTGCTTTTGCAGCTTGCTTATTCTTTTGGAATTCTAAAGAAGCATCTAATAATTTAGTTATTTTATCTCTGCTTGTTTTATTATCCTCATCAAATTGCACCCTTGCATCGAACATATGATTCGTTTTCTTAAACTCAGTTATATCTTTTACTGCAGCTGAACGCATCCACAAAGTAACACCATTCTTGTTAAAAGTAAATGCCATATACATCTTTCCATCAACTTTTAAACTTCTGAAGCTTGGTACGCTTGCTTCAAATACTTCTGTTGACCTTTCAGCAGCTAATTGTTCAATAAATCCCTTTAAAGAATGGTCTCCTGAGATTCTAGTGCGTTTTTCCTTTGGTGCCTTTTCTTCTTTTGCTTTCTTTTCCGGTTTTACTTCCTGCTTAGATTCTTCTGATGTTGGTTCCTCAGTAGTAGGCTCTTCTTGCTCTTCTGTTTCCTCGGCAGGTTCTTCTACTATTTCAGCAGCTTCTTCCTGAGTAGCTTCTTCAACTACTTCCTCTTCTGATTGAGACTGTTCTTCTACTTCCTCTTCCATAGCCTTCCACCAACGTTTTAGAGTTGCAGGACTTAATGCTTTCTCTTCGCCAGACTCTAACTTAACAATAATCTGCTTTTCATTCTCACTTACCAATTCTGCAACCTGACCATTTCTTACTGATTGAAATTTTTTCATTTCATTACCTCCATAAAGTTTTTTAGTTTTGTTTTATATTGAAGGGAGGGTTTGCCTCCCCTCTATTATAATTATTTTGTTTTATGACTTACTTTGTATATTCTTTCCGTATAATCATTAAAGTAAATCATGGCTATTTGCTCCCCTATATTGTGAACATCTTGGTCGGATAACTCTTCGGCTACTCTTATTTTTTCAGTCAAACTGTCAATTACTAATGATAATTGGAAAGTGCCATTATCTTGTTCAAATTCTGATACCCCGTTTAATAATTTAATTACAATTGATTTTACAACCTCATTATTTGTCATTTCATACCTCCATAAAGTTTTTTAGTTTTGATAAGTTGCTAACTTCTTATCTTAATAATATTATATAACATATTGATAGAAATGTCAACACTTTTTTAAAAGATTTCTTCTAAATTATTAAACTCTTCTTTTTCCAAATCATTTATATCTTTACCTTCTGGAATCATATAACTAGTTACTAATTTATTGCCTTGTAAAGCTTTCTTTAATCTTATGGTAGCTTTCTGTCCCGCCTCATCTGGGTCAAGAGCCGCAATAAACTTTCTACATTTAAGTTTCTTTAATTGCTCATATTGTTTCTGAGTTCCTAATCCTAATAAACATACTGCAGGTTTTCCGTATACCCAACAAGTTAAAGCATCTAATATACCTTCACATACAATCACCTCTTTCACATCTTTTGGTAATTCATATAATCCATATACTGGTTTATCAACCCCCTCTGGATAATGAAAGAATTTTATGTCAACGCTTCGTCTGGCTATAAATAAAGTGTTCCCATCTTCATCTCTTACTGGGAATGTTAAACATCTAAGAGTATTGGTGACCTCCCCAAACTTATTTTTAAGCTCATAATGGTTATCATAGCCAACATCAAACTGTTCAATCACTTCATCCGTTAATCTCCTTTTGTACATATAAGGATGATAGTATCTATATGAATCCAACTCCTGCTCACTAATATATTTAGTATTATTTTTATCATTACCCCTTTTCAGGTCGAGTATTATATCTTTTCTGTTTTCGATTGAAATGGTTAAGAAGTTCTTAATTAACCATTCTTTGCCAAAGGCTCCTTCATCATCCTTACCAAAGCAATGACTCACCATCTGCTCTAAGGTAGCGGTATACCCGCAGGTAAAACAATGAACTGTTCCTGCAGGCACCTCTTCTTTATTAACCGTTGATATTCCACATGATGGTTTTCTTTCTTGACCGTCAGCATGAATTGGACAATTAAATTGTATGTTTCTTGGGCCAGGCTTGAATTCTGCAAATCGCTTAATTCCATTTGCTTCTAATTGAAATTTTAATTCATTTAGAACTTCCAGCTCTTCGGCCAATATTGGATTTTTATTTATATAAAACATTTAAAACACATCCGTTCCGCCATTGAAAGAGTTTTTAATTTCATCTGCTTTCTTTTGTCTTCTCTCAGGCTTAACAGCATCCTCACTTGATGGAATATAATTGAATTGGCCTTTATCAATATCCCAATAGTAAATTAGCTTACCACCATTTATACCATCTCTATGCTTCTTAATACCAAACTCTAATCCTGCTCCGGTTTGCCTTAATGCCATTACCTTTGTAGCATTTTGAGCAATTCCATCTGAATCTCTAATTGTCTCCAATTCAGGAGTTCCTTCAGTTTCTGCATCCTTTGCTCCACTTCTGTTTGATTGAACAACTACTAATATAGGAATCCCGAGTTCAATACTTAATGATGTTAAATCTTCACTAATATTGGTTAATGAGATTGTTTTATTATCTCCCTTTTTATATCTTTCATCCGTCATGTAAGTTATTCCATCGATACCTAAAATATCCAACTTATTAGTTTGACAAAAGTGTTTTAATTTAGTAACGGTTACCTTCTTTTGAAAATCTAATGGAGTTGCTACAATAAATGGTACTTCCTGTGTTTTCAGGTCTTTTATATATCCTTCGTAATCAGGTTCTTCTTTTCCCCATACTAAATTCCTATTGGAGAAATTCTTTAATAATGTATCAAATCGATACCCTATTTTTGTCGGACTCATTTCAGGGCTTATATATCCTACTCTATTTCCTATTTGCCAAGCGTGAGATAATGTCTTTGCCAATACCCATGATTTACCTTGACCAGTTCTTGCAAAGAATACAATTAATTCCTCACCCTTCGCCCATCCATTTACAATGCCATCAAGCTCTTCAAATCCAGTAGTTATATACCAAGGATTTTTTGCATTCATCTTTTCTAAATAGGTCTTATACCTTTCATCAGCTTGGCGGATTATATCCGTGCCTTCGCTGGTTGATGCAATCTCTAAATTAGATAATTGAGAGTGCAGGTATTCCACAGCATCATTAGCATTTGTCTTTAGCAGCTCGGCCACTTTTTGTACAACTTCAACTGACTTATAATATAAGTGCTCCTCATATAAAGTATCTAATAGGTATTTATCCGTCTCTGCAACATCTATGAAACTAAACTCGTTAAAGTTATTTAAGAAAGTTGCTTTATCTGGTACTTTACCATATTTGTTAAAATGCTCTAATATAAAATTAAATTCGCTTTCATATCCTACAAAATATTCTTCAGTAAGAGCATTCTTATTAATTAGCTGCATATCTTGGGTTTGTAGTACTTTATTAATTATCTGTAATGTAATCATCTGATGCCCCTCCTATCCGCTCCAATGAATCTAACAGGAGTACTATCATTCCAAACTCTACTTGATAGTCGGTTTCCAAGAGCATCTTGTAATCCTTCTTGAGGTAGGTTTCCGGTGTAAATGTTTGACAGCTGGTTTAGTTTTCTCTGGTCAATGTATGTAAGTAAGTTAGCATGGTCAAAATCTCCGAGCTTGGTTGCAGCTATATCATCCCATATGACTAAATCTACAGTCATTAGCCTGCTCTTTAAGGTTTCAAAATCTTCATCTTTCCGACTTATCCCCTCTTTAATTTTTGTAAGGAATGTTGGAACATGTATAAAGATTCCTCTACACCTAAAGCCATTACCTGCCCATATATCATCAAAGTACTTTTGCATAAGCTTAATTGCCCACGTTGTTTTTCCATTACCAAAGTTATCGCTATAAATATAAACGCTTTCTCCAGCATTGACGAAATTTACAATATCATCTTTGATTTCCTTCAAGGTGATGAATGATTTAACATCTTGCTTAGATGGCGTTAATAAAACTGCATATTGCCTATTTCTTGGTATGCCACTATTCTGCATGAGGTAATGCATCTCCATGTATCTTATACAACTTGCATTACATTCAGGAGTGTTATACTTTCCACATCCTCCGACATACCAGCATTTATTCTTGTCAAATATATACTTGTATGCCATCAGTTCACCTCATCAAATATATAATTCTCCATAATGGCAATTGTTTTGTTATAGCCATCTCGTCTACGGGATATCATTGAAACAAATTCTTTGATGTCCCTTTCATCTTCGGCCATCCAATATCCTCCGCCATCTGTTTCTTTTGAGCATATTGGATGAAGTAATCTAAGCTCAGTAATGATTTCTTTTAACTCTCTGAATTTTAATCCTGTAAAGCTCATAAGCTCTTTACTTGTAATTGCATTGCCTCTATTAACTGGTATTAGTCTTAAAACTTGTTCCTTTAATTGTTCTTTGGTTACTTGCTTCATTTGTTGAACCCCCTTTATAAGCTGTTATCTATTATATAGAAAATATGTTCATTTTATAAAATAATATCATCAAAGAAAACCGGAAGTATAAAATTAACTTGTTCTAATAACATATCAACTACTTCCCTCATTTGAGGATGAGCTGCAGGGTTTGTCCTTAATTTTAAGAAATGTCTCCATTCTCTTATATTAGCAGTCATTATTATTTCTGTTTTTAAACTATTTGGAAGAACAGCTCTTGCTTCTTGAGGGCTGCATCCATAGTTTAACATTTTGAAGTAATTATCCTCCGCTTGCAGGCATCCGTTCTTCCATATCTCATAACCTTCAGTTCTGGGTTCTAAATAGGAAGGCTCTATAACTGTTATTTGCCCATCAAAATCACCTTTCGAGTAATTGCAATATCTGGTTGATTCCTGACTATAGCTTGCCAATCTATGACGCACTATTTCATGAGTAACCCCCCTATCACAAATAAACTTTACCGTGAAACTTGCATGCTCCAAGACACTTTCATGACCTCTCTTTATAAGGTTCATGATAAATTTAGTGCCTGACTCAGTGATAATTCTATCCTCACTTTTATAACAAACCCTGCCGCATAATTCAATCTTCTTAATTATTTCCTCTGGTACAATTTTATCAATAATCTCAACACTTGGCTTAATTATTTTCATTATTCTTTTTCCTCTCTATGTAAACTTCTTTCGGCTTCAAATCCATTTGGATATCTCTTTAATAGCTTGTCTACATTCATTTCCACTATTCCAAAAACTCATTTTATTCACCACCTTAAATTTTAATTTACTTACATATATTTTTGATAATCTTCGTTTGTAATTTCTCAATTTTGCATATAGCCTTACACCAAAAACGCACCTTTTTATCACAGTGGTCACAGCATTTCACCAAGTCACAATAGCCTTTCTTAGTGCCATAAATACTGTAGCCTTGATGACAACTTGCCTTTACTTGCTCCATTGTAAATTTCTTTTCCATATTCTTTACCC
>UZAT01095966.1_pt1 | contig 13830 bp, 13 predicted proteins | sample 2160861 | NCBI WGS metagenome assembly UZAT01 (sample SAMEA5138306, study PRJEB28736) | viral metagenome | reverse complement strand
TTTGGGTTAGGGTACCTGTTTTGTCAGAACAGATAACAGATGCAGAACCAAGGGTTTCAACAGATGGGAGGGTACGTATTATAGCGTTTCTTTTAACCATGCGTTGAACTCCAACCGAAAGTACTATTGTTGAAACAGCAGGAAGTCCTTCGGGAATTGCAGCAACAGCCAAACTAACAGCAACCATAAATACAGTTAGGATAGGATTACCATACATTATTCCTACAACGAATATTAGAACACATATTATTATTACAGCTATTCCAAGAGTTTTCCCAAGTTTATCAAGACTCTTTTCCATAGGAGTTTCAGTATCCACTGTGTTTTGAATCATGGTAGCAATCTTGCCAACTTCTGTGTTCATCCCTGTTTCAACCACAATACCTTGACCCCTTCCATAAGTTACCATGCCAGTTGTGAAAGCCATATTTGTCCTGTCGCCCAGAGGAACATCATCAGAAATTATAGCCTCTGTTTGTTTTTCCACAGGCAAAGACTCCCCTGTCATAGAAGATTCTTGAACCTTAAGATTAACAGCTTCAAGCAACCTTATATCAGCAGGAACTATATCCCCAGTTTCTAATATAACTATATCACCAGGAACTAATTCTGTTGTCGTTACCTCAACAATTGAACCATCACGCAAGACTTTTGAATGAGGAGAGCTCATGTTTTGCAAGGCTTCCAATGAGCTTTCTGCTTTCTTTTCTTGAACTGCTCCAATAAGTGCGTTGATAATAAGAATACCTAATATTATATATGTATCAAGCAGTCCCTCCCCATTAATAGTACCAATAATTCCTGAAACAACAGCTGCAATCAAAAGGATTATTACCATAAAACTCTTAAACTCCTCCAAGAACATCCTTATAAATGGTTTCTTCTTTTTAGACACAAGGTTATTCGATCCAAACTTCTCTCTCCTTATCCTCACTTCATCATTTGAAAGCCCAGTCTTAGAATCAACCTCAAGTCCTTTTAGAATTTCATCTACTTGTTTTGAATAGTATTTACTCATAATGATTATTAGTTTTGTTTAGGAATTGATTATTATTAATTTCAGCAAATTTACCACAATAAACCTTTTAATAACGAAAGAAGTAATTAATTTAGCTTGTTGATGGAGATAATTATTTGTTATTCTAAATTTGGATTAGAAAAATAAAGACAATAATACTTTTATATAGAATGATAGGTTTTGAAAATGAGTGTGTAGGGAATTTTATTATATTATACTTACTGTGTTTTGATATTTATTTTTAAGTTTTATTTGGTGGTTTTGTGTTTTATTGTATCTTTGCAAACCTAATTCAGGATGTGTTTAGCACGTTTTGTTTAGGGTCCCATAGCTCAGCCGGTTAGAGCATCTGACTCATAATCAGGGGGTCCTTGGTTCGAGTCCAAGTGGGACCACTCCTTTTAAAAGACTTCTCAAAAATGAGAGGTCTTTTTTATTTGGTAGATTATAGCTATTTAGGCTTGGCTTGCGTGGTTTTTTTATCTACTTTTGTCTTTTATTTTATAAAAATCTATGAGAAAGGTTATTGTTTCTGTTAGTAACGATTTGGTTACTGATAATAGGGTTGATAAGACTTGTAGGACTATTATTGAAAGTGGTTATGAGGTTATTCTAATTGGTAGATTAAGAAAGAATAGTCCTCCAATGAATCCCAGACCCTATTCTTTTATAAGAAAGAGACTTATCTTTTCAAAAGGTTTCCTTTTCTATGCTAATTTAAATATTGCACTTTTCTTCAAACTTCTTTTCTCTCGTTTCGATATCCTTTGGGCTAATGACTTAGACACTCTTTTTGCTAATTTCTTAGTTTCAAGAATTAGAAACAAGCCTTTGATTTATGACTCTCACGAGTATTTTACGGAGGTACCGGAACTTAAATATAATAAGTTCGCCAAATGGTTTTGGAAAAAGATTGAAAAAGCTATTCTTCCTCGTTTAAAACATGTTATTACAGTTTGTGACCCTATTAAGGATTATTTTAAAACTACATATGACGTTGATGCTGTGGTCGTAAGGAATTGTCCTAAGAAAGATTTTGCTAAAAGAGTGAAGACTAAAGAGGACTTATCTATGCCTAATAAGCCAATTCTTGTTTGGCAGGGTGGGGGATGTAATATTGAAAGAGGGATGGAAGAGCTTGTGGAGGCTATGCAAGAAGTGGATGCTCATCTTTATATTATTGGCGGCGGTGATGTTTATGAGGACTTAAAGGCATTGTCTAATAAGTTTGGCGTTGGGGATAAGATTTCTTTTATTGGAAGGCTGCCTTTCGGAGAGATGATGCAATATACTTTTAATGCAACTATTGGTCTTTCTTTGGATAAGGATACTAACGGGAACTATGCTATTAGCTTGCCTAATAAGTTGTTTGAGTATATTCATGCTGAATTACCTTTCCTAATAACTCCTCTAAGTGAAATAAAACCTATTGTTGATGCGTTTAATTGTGGAGAGTTTATTACTCATCATAAACCAAAGTATTTGGCAGAGATGATTAATTCTCTTTTGGGAGATGAGAAAAGGAGGGAACTTTATTCTCAAAATTCAAAGAAAGCTAAAGAAATACTTTGTTGGGAAGAGGAGGAAAAGAAAATAATTGACTTATTAACTACTATAGACTAAAATGTTATCAATTTTAATACCTACATATAATTTTGATTGTTCAAAACTATGCAATGATCTTCACGTTCAAGCCACTAAGCTTGGGATTGATTTTGAGATTAGGGTTTATGATGATTTTTCAACAAAGAAATTTGAGGAAAATAAACTCTTGGCTTCTTTAGATAATGTTATTTATAAGGAACTGCCTCGTAATTATGGACGTTCTGCTATTAGAAACCTAATGGTTGATGAGTCTTTGGGTACGTATTTGCTTTTCTTGGACTGTGATGGTGAGATTGCATCAAAGAACTTTCTAAGCTTATATAATAAGTTTAGGGGTGATGCTGATGTGGTTTGTGGTGGTAGGATTTATCCTGAAAGAGATAAGATAAAGAAACGTCATTTCTTACACTGGATTTACGGAAACAAACGTGAGTCAAAGTGCAATAAGGCTAATGCAAAAAGCTTTATGACAAATAACTTTATGATTAAGAAGGAGGTTTTTTCTTCAACTAGGTTCGACGAATCGATGATTGGATATGGTCACGAAGATACTGCATTTGGAATTGAGTTAAAGAAAAAGGGTTATAAGTTTAAGATTATTAAGAATCCTATTATTCATATTGGACTCTATGATTCAGAAGATTTTATAAAAAACACTCGTAACTCAATTGAAAACCTTGTGATGATTGTTGATGAAAAATATAAGGTGGAAGACTTTTTTGAGATAAAGCTTGTGAAAACTTATTTTATTATTAATAGGCTTGGACTTGGTTTGTTTTGTGCCTATTGTTTTAAGCTTATGCGTCCATCAATAGAAAAGAACCTTCAAAGTAAATACCCTAACCTATGTCTATTAGATATATATAAGTTAGGATACTATTCTTTGGTTTCAAGAAATAGAAAAACTAACCAATAAGTTTTCCGTCCTCACAACAAATTACTCTTGCACGATATTTCTCTATAACAAGATAATCATGTGTCCTGACTTTAACTAATCTTTTCACCATATTTTGTATTAATCACCACATCAGATTATTATAGCTTTTTAGGCATTTTTTAGGGTCTCGCAAAGTAAAGTTACTTATTTTCGCTTCATGTATATACGCAGAAAATCAAATATATACACTAAGCACTTATGAGCTTTGGCAAGTTGAGAGAGCGTTTATTATAGTCAAAAGGGTTAAGAGTTAAGACTCGAAATTTCGTTTCCAATCTTCTAATACTATTCATGAAAACGAGTCCGAAAAAGAGACAAAATTAAAACGCTATAACAATTTACTGAAACGCTGTTTTAAAAAAATGAAACGCTGTTTCAAGAAATTAAAACAGCGTTTCATTTAGACCCCTTCTTTTCAAATTTATATCCCACCTTTTTTAATTTATGTCCCACCTTTTTTAATTTATGTCAAGCCTTTTTTCACAAAGATATACTCCTGATTTTTGACAAGTCTTTTTACTGTATTTTTCAATTAATCGCCATATAATAATATTATAACTTGTGAGATAGATTTTTGGGTGTCGCATAGTCAAAGTCAGGAAAATACTAATAACTCAATTGAGAACCTTGTGATGATTGTTGATGAAAAATATAAGGTGGAAGACATCTTTGAGATAAAGCTTGTGAAAACTTATTTTATTGTAAATAGGCTTGGACTTGGTTTGTTTTTATGCCTATTGTTTTAAGTTTATGCGTCCATAAATAGAAAGGAACTTTCAAAGTAAATAACCTAACCTATGTCTATTAGATAGATATAAGTTAGGATAATATTCTTTGGTTTCAAGAAATAGAAAAGCTAACCAATAAGTTTTCCGTCTTCGCAACAAATTACTCTTGAACGATATTTCTCTATAACAAGATAATCATGTGTAGCCATTAATATGGTTGTGTTATGATCTTTGTTGATTTTTAGAAGTAGCTTAATTATCTCTTCTGATGTAATGGGGTCAAGGTTGCCAGTTGGCTCGTCTCCAATTATTAGTTCAGGTTGATTTACTATTGCTCTTGCTATTGCAACTCTCTGCATTTCACCTTCACTCATATTATATGGCTTTTCGAACTTTTTATCTAAAAGTCCAACATTGTCTAATGCCCAATTGATTTTTGATTCAATTTCGTTTTTATCCTTAACTCCAATAGCTTTTAAAACAAATTCAATGTTTTTATATAGGTTTCTGTCTTGTAGGAGTTGGAAGTCTTGAAAAACTATACCTATTTTTCTACGAAGATATGGTATTTTTCTTTTCTTAATTTTTAGAAGAGGAATTTCGCAAACCTCTCCAAAACCAGAGGTTAGGGGTAGGTCTGCATAAATGGTTTTAAGTAGCGAGCTCTTACCTGTTCCTGTCTTACCAATTAAATAAATAAATTCTCCTTTATTGATTTCTAAATTAACATCACTCAAAACAACCTTTCCTTGTGATATGGTTGCGTTTTCAAATTTGATTATAGGATTACTCTCTTCAGATGTTTTATTATCTATCTCTAAACTATTCTCTTCAACTAATTTAACTTCATCTGACATAATCTTTTCTTTTTCATTGTTTTAATTCGTGACTTAGTAACGCTTGATAATGTGTAAACGTATAGTATATATAGTAATATTAATAATGGTATAAATATATTATCATCTAATATTGTTGAAGCTATTATTCCAATTGTTGAAATTATTATTGAAAAGGACAGCACTATTAATGCACTTTCTGCGTGAGAGGCACCGGTTCTAAGGAGGTAGTGATGTATATGTGATTTGTAGGGATCCAGTGGTGAATGACCTTTTAGTATTCTGTGCGAGAATACCCTTAGGGTGTCGGCAAGTGGGATGAAAAATAGTGATGTAATGACTCCAATATTTGATTTGACAGGAAAGCCTAAAATTAATATTCCTTCACCATATGCACCATTATATTGAATTGCTGCAATCATTACACTTGCCAAAATCATACCAATGGATATTGAGCCTGTGTCTCCCATAAAAACTCTTGAGGGTTCCCAGTTAAACTTTAAAAAACCAATAATTGCACCTATAATACTAACACATACGATGGACCAGAAATAAGTGCTTCCAAAGGTGTTTACTGAAATCTTGTCTGGAACAATCAATGCAAAGAATATTAAAAGGGGGACGAAAACAGATAATGCTTGGGTTGCGGACTGTCCATCAATTCCATCAATTAGGTTATATGTGTTAAGAATAACAATATAGAAAAATATTGTTATTGAATAGCTTATCCAATTAGGTAGGCTATATATACCTAAAAATCCATATAAATTGTCTATCCTAATTCCTATAGCGCAAAGGAACATAATAGCTATTATTTCAATTATTAATTTGTTTTTGGCTGTTAGTGAATTCATATCATCTCTTATGCCAACAATAACAATACAGGAGATAATAGCAATAAATACAATCATCAAATCAATTGAATCATGATGAGATATTTGTGGCATTGCAATTATATAGGATGTTAAAAAAGCGAGGAAAATAACTGCACCTCCAATATTTACCTTCTCTCCTTTATGTATTTTTCTTCCGCCAGAGCTGTCTAAAACATTATATTTTAGCATTAGCCTTATAAAGAAAGGCATAACGAAAAATACCACTAATAAGGAAATCAGAAAACAGTAAAATAGTATCATAAGCGTCTGTTAATCATTTTTGCAAAGATAATAAATAGAATTGTTCTAATGCTCATTTAAGATTGAATTATTTATGTAATCTATACTTTCTTTACCCAAATTGAATAGAAGGTCAAGAGAGGAAAGGTTTTCAATAAATCCAAGCTTGTCGCTAAAACATTGAATATAAGGTTTAAAATTAGGTGTGCAAAGTGAATTAATAGTCGTGGAATTAACATTAAACTTATTACGAAAATCTAATTCATCGCTTGGTTTTAAATATTCTTTGGTTAAGTATATTTTTGTATTAATTTGAAAGCGTTTTTGAAAATAAGAAAGTATATCAAGGTTTAAATCAAGTAATTTCTCATATTTATTATAGAAAAACGCTTTAATATCCTCTTCGTAGTATTCAAAAAAAGGACTTTTGCCGTATGCAGAACAAATTGCTCTAAAAGATTTTGTGTTCCAATTGTCATTATATGATATTTTTACCTCTGAGCTTGTTTGGCGAAGAGTTTTTTCTTTAATAATTGGAACATTAATACTTATCTTCCCATTAGCAGATTGAATATAGGTTCGGTTTCTAAAACTTTGCTTAGGATAAGTTTCAAATGCCTCTATCATCACTTTATCGAACTTAGATAAGTTAATAAGGTATTCGATATTTGGAAAGAAAAATGCAGGAAATATTGGTAGGTTACTATTTTCCAAAGGTGATTGATACAAGTTTCTCATCAATAAAATAAAAATCTATACTATATTCTTCAAATGATATTCTCATCTCACCCCAGTCTTCTGCTTCTTTGGTTTCGTTATATATTTTGTTTTCTATCATCAACTCTTCAACTTCTCTTGGACTAGAGCCTATTAGTTTTTTACCAAAAATCTCTACACCATCACTATCTATATCGATGCAGGTAAGAAGAGAATGATCGTTATTGTCGAAAAACAGGCTAAAACCTAGATTGTGATAATGAAGGATAGTGGTTGGGTATTCAATGTCTTCTCCAATATCTTCAACCTCATCGGCAGAACCAATTTGCTTCATTACATTTTCTATTGTAGAGCCAAATAACAATTCTCCAATTCCTTTTTTTAGTTGTATTTCTAATTTCATAATAATATGTTGTTTATATTCTGCAATAATAATAATAATAACTGCTTATTACAAGCTTTTTTTGCATTATTTCTTTAAAAGATTTTATTTTAATAATTATATATTTGATTTCAAGTCTATTAACAATAAGTTGCAATAAATTTTGTTGAAAAGATTTGGTAAGAATAAAAAAAATTATACCTTTGCACTCGCAATTTGATTGACCAAGTAGCTCAGTCGGTAGAGCACATCCCTTTTAAGGATGGGGTCCTGGGTTCGAATCCCAGCTTGGTCACTTTTAATTACAAAGAAAAATAACGTCATATACTTTTTATTAAGTGATGACGTTTTCTTTTTTTTAAAACTTTATTGTATCTTTGTCAATCTTTTAATTCTAAAACATATTGACAATGAAAAAAACATTATTCTTTATTCTTGTTTTCTTCTCCTATTTATCTGTAAGTGCTCAAACAGATTCAATTGATGTGCAGCACTATGATATTAATTTAGATATTAACAACACTATTTCAGGAAGGCATGTGGGTTATTGTGTGGTTAAAACAAAGGTTGTAAACCCTATTAACCATATCATAAAGCTCAACTTGCTAAATCATAATGTCGATTCGGTTTATGTTAATGGTTATCCTGCCCTCCACTATTATTACAATTCCCCAAATATTAGTATAACTATTCCATCAAATGCTCAAAATGGAGATGTGCTTGATATTTGTGTTTGGTATAGCGGAGCTCAGGTTACAGAATTATATGGCTGGGGAGGTATACACTACGACCCACGAATAATATATTCTCTAAACGTAGCTATTATGGATCCGCAGCATTCTTTTGCTCGAAGTTGGTTCCCTTGTCAAGATATGTTTAGCGATAAGGCTACCTTTAACTTAAATATTAGCTCTCAAAATAACAATAAAGTCATTTGTGGGGGAATATTAGATAGCATTTCTTTAATTTCCGATACTTCTTCTAGGTGGCATTGGAGAATCCCTCAGACTATAGCACCTTATCTTGTTGCAGTAACAATTGCTGATTACTGTCTTATTGAGGATAGTCTTATTGGAATTGCTAGTGATATACCTCTTCATATATATTGTTTTCCTGAAGATTCTCTTATTCTTAGGTCGAAGGTTAGCTTAATTAAAGATGCTTTCCACGCACTGGAGTCTAAGTTTGGTCAGTTTAGATTTAATAGGGTTGGCTATTGTGTTACTCCTATGGGTAGTATGGAACATGTTGATAATATTTCTTTGGCAAGAAGTGCTGCAATTGGTCAAGGGGATGATAATAATAGTAATATCGTTCACGAACTTGGGCATAGCTGGTTTGGTAATTATATGGGAGGATATTCTGAACAAGATATGTGGATAAAAGAAGGGTGGACTAGTTGGAGTGAAAACATTTCTTTAGGGGCTCATTATGGCAAAGACCATGCAAAGCAGTATTTTAGAAATAATATGGAAATGGTCCTTAATAAATTGCCTATTGATGAGGGATATAGGATTTTATATGGGGTAAGCGGAGCTGATGTTTATTCCAAAACAACTTATAGGAAAGGAGCAGCAGTTGTTCATACGCTAAAAGGTTATTTGGGTGATGATGTTTTCTTCCCTTCCGTTAGGGCTATGCTTTCTAATTTTGGTTACGGAATTGTTAATACTTTTCAAATGAGAGATTTCCTTTCCTCTCAAACAAATATTGATTTAACTGACTTCTTTAATTTCTATGTTTTAGATAGTGGTTATAACCATTATTCAATAGCTGAAAAAGGGTTTAACGGTAATACTGCAACAATATCAATTAAGCAAAGAACTATTGCAAATCAAAATGGAGGTTGTGCTTTTAGTCGCATTCCAGTTACTTTTGTTGATGAGAATTGGAATAAAGAAAAAAGAATTATAGAATTTAATGGTAGCTCAACTACTCAAGATATTAATTTTAACTTCAATCCAATTAATTGTTTTATTGATTTGGAAGAAGAAATAGCTGATGCAACCTTAGATAATTATAAAGTTATTGATAGTATTGGAGTAATTAATTTCCCAAACACCTACTTCTTTGCTAATATTATATCAAATCGTGATTCCATTTTTTTGAGGACAACACTACATTGGTTGGGTGATGAAGAAAGCAATCCACTTATTAGCGGAGTTCAACGAATTAGCAGGAAGCATTATTGGACAATTGAGGGTATGGGATTAGAGAATTGCCAAATTGAGGGAAATTTCTATTATAAGATAATATCAGGGATTAACAATTTCGATAATGATCTAATTAGTAAATATTCCTCAACAGACTCTCTGATGCTATTATATCGCCCCAATCACAATGAGCCTTGGGTTGCCGTTAAGACAACAAAAGCAAGCAATACAGTTGGCTATTTAAAGCTTAATTCTCTTTGGGAGGGTGATTATATTATGGCAATTGGTGATAGAAGCATTCTTGATATAGCAAATGTTGATAATCTTCCTTTGCCGAAGATGAAATTATATCCAAATCCTGTTAGTGATATCGTTAATATTAAATTCTCTGATTTGAAAGATGATTACAATTTAATTATTACTGATAATATGGGGAAAGAATATTATAAGAGAAAAATAAATAAGGGATTAAATAGTAGTCAGTTCAATATTGACTTAAGTTCTGGGCTGTATATTATTTCACTTGTTTCTATGGATAAAAAAACTCTTGTTAGAGAGAAAATGATAGTTATAAAATAAAAAACGTTGAATTGTCACTTACTTTTTTGAGAAATATGTGTTGTTATTATTGTAGATGATTTATGGAAAGAAATGAAGAACTAATAGACTTAATAAATCTTTGCAAACAAAATGATTCAATAGCTCAACAAAAAGTATTTAACAGCTATAAGAATAAGTTGTTTGCATTGTGTTTGAGATATTCGAAATCGAGCTCGGAGGCTGAAGATATGCTTATGGAAGGGTGGATGAGAATATTTAAATCTATTGAAGGGTTTGAAATAAATAAAGAATTTAACTCCTTTGTTTTTGAAGCATGGATTAAAAAAATTATGATAAACAACGCAATCAACATTTATAGGGCTAACAAAAAACATAATTTGAATGAGGAGTTTTCTGAATTTACGATTATTGATTTAGACCAAGTTCACCAAAAAGATTATTTGTTTACAGAAGAAGAATTAATTGATTGTGTACAGAAACTTCCAAAATCACTAAGAGTCATTTTTAACCTTTCTGCAATTGATGAATATAGTAATAAAGAGATTAGCCAAGAGTTAAATATGACAACAGATACCGTTAAATCTAACCTATACAAGGCAAGAAGAGCTTTAAGAGAAAATTTAGACAGAATTGCTAACAAAGATTTGAGATGAATAGTATAGATAAAATATTTAGTAAATTAAAAGAATCAGAGGTTGAGGCTCCAGATGTTTGGAACAAACTCGAGACTCAACTTGGAAGTACTCCCAAATCTAATATTAGTAATAATTTAGACAAGGCTGTTGCTGCGAAATCCATAATAACAAATACTATTCTTAAGACTATAGGTTTAGTTGCTGGAGTTGGAGTTATTGGAATTGGTGCATATTTATTTATTGATAGAATAAGTGAAAAAGATAATAAAGAAAAGATTGTTAAAACTCAAATACAAAATCCTGAAATAAACAAAGAACATATAAAAGAGGATTCCGATAAAACTATAACCTTTGAAGAGACTAAACAAATAAATAATCTAAATACAAAGAAAGAAAATATTACAACAACTTTTAAAGTTAATGATGAAACTAATATTGTTTTAGAAAGTAGTAATTATTCAATCAAAACAATAAATACTGCTCAATCTTATCCTTCTGAAATCAAAATAGATTATATTCAAGAAGACTCTTCAGAATATGTAGAAAAGGCTTCATTGCCAAGTTCAGGTATTCCAGAGTTTAGAGCCTCTAACTTAGTTACACCTAATGGTGATGGAATAAATGATGTGTTTGTTATTAAAGATGTCGATAAATTCCCTGATAATTGTTTAATTATTTTTGACCGCAATAGTAAGTCTATATACAAATGTAGGAATTATAAAAATAATTTTAACGCCATCAATATTCCCCTTGGGACCTATTTCTATAAGTTTGAATATAATAATTTAGGGAAGAAAGAAACAAAGCAAGGAAGCATTACAGTGATGTAGTAATCCGAGTTTTAAGTGTTTTTTCAATAAAATTATTAGTTAAATCTCTTTAGTGTTGCAAAAAGTTACTAATATTGCAAATTATTTTTGCATAATCTATGAAACCAAACGTTAACAAATTAAGAGCGATTATTAGCTTCAACAAGCTAACAAAGAGTCAATTATTATTATTCAGTCAAGCTTATCCGGAGGGGTATGCGTCACATATACAAAAAATCAACAAGCCATCAGGCGATATTATTTATGTTGTACCTTTGGAAACAGAGGATGCAATATATATGGTTAAGGTTGATGTTAAGGTTGATGCTAAACTAACAGAAGAAGAATTCGACAAAGAAATCTTAAGTGCTTCAAAGAGCCACGACTTTTCAGATGAAGAAGAAAAGGAAGAAGATGAGGAAGAAGAGAAAACATCAAAGGATACTTTTGTTCTTGTTCACGGAGACTATGAAGGAGACAAGCTTGAAGAAGATGACGATGATGAGGAGGAGGAAGAAAAAAATTAAAAAAAGAACTATGAATATATTTGAACAAAGAAAAGAAAAAGAGATGAGAATAGCTCAGTCAATGTCAAAAGTTAAGTATTTACTTGCTGTTGGTAGTGGAAAGGGTGGTGTTGGCAAATCTACTGTTTCTGCGAACTTGGCAATAAGTCTTGCTAAATTGGGCTTTAGGGTTGGTCTTGCAGATGTAGATATTTACGGACCCTCAATTCCAACTCTTTTTAATATTGAAAATGAAGAGGTAGTAGGACAAGAAATTGACGGTAAACTAAGTTTTCATCCAATTGAAAGGTTCGGTATAAAGCTAATGTCTATTGGTTTTTTTGTTGATAGCACAAAAGCTTTGATGTGGCGTGGCCCTATGGCTTCAAACACCGTAATTCAAATGCTCTCTGAAACACTTTGGGGAGAGCTCGACTATTTGATTTTCGATATGCCTCCAGGAACAGGTGATATTCAACTAACTCTTTCGCATGATTTTAAATTATCTGGTGCTGTTTTTGTGTCAACTCCTCAGCAATTAGCTGTTTCTGATGTGAGAAGAGCAGTTAATATGTTTAGGAATGAGGGTGTAAATGTACCTATTTTGGGTTTAGTTGAAAATATGGCCTATTTTACTCCTAAAGAACTACCTAATAACAAATATTATTTATTTGGAAAAGCAGGGACAGAGAATCTAGCTAAAGAATTAGATATTGAAATACTAGAACAAATTCCTATTTCTGAGGATATTTCTGAAACAAATGATAGTGGTAATCCAATAAGTTTGATTGTTGATTCGTTGGAAGGTAATAGCTTTTTGAGTTTAGCTCGAAAAATCAACGAAAAACTAAATAATAACATTAAATAATAAATATCATGACACCAGAAGAAAAACAAGCATTAGAAATAAAAGTAAAAGAAGTTCTAGAACAAATAAGACCATACCTACAAAGTGATGGAGGAGATTTGAAATTTGTTAATATGACTGACGATAAAGTTGTTTATGTAGAGCTTCAAGGAGCATGTGGATCATGCCCTCATTCTCTAATAACTCTAAAACAAGGAGTGCAACAAGCGGTTATTGAAGCTTTACCAGAAATTAAATCTGTAGAGAGAGTTTAGGTAATGATTTATACCAAAACAGGAGATAGAGGAACAACATCTTTGATAGGAGGTAAGAGGGTACCTAAATATGATTTGAGAGTTGAGTGTTATGGAACACTTGATGAATTGAATTGTAATTTAGGACTAACAAGAGACCTTATGACTAGAAGACAGAGAATATTAGGGAAATCAAAAAAAGAGATTGCATCTAATTCTATTATCGTTGAGCTATTATCAATAATCAATACTATCTTCAATGCACAAGCAATAGTTGCCTGTGAAGACCCAAGTATAAAAACACTTCCTCCAATTACTGATGAGCATATTTTGATGCTGGAAAAGAGAATTGATTTATTAGAAGAGGAATTACCTAAGTTAAAAAGTTTTATCTTGCCTACTGGTTATAATGTTGCCTCACAGGTACAAATAACTAGAACAGTATGCAGAAGGGCTGAAAGGCTATTGTGTAAATTAAATGACGAACAAGGCACTGATCAACAGGTTTTAATGTTTATCAATCGTTTGTCTGATTATCTTTTTATTTTGGCAAGAAAACTTATGATTGATAGGGGAAGAGATGAGATATTATGGACTCCATAATATAAGAAAACAATAATAAAATGCTTTAAAATTAAAAATAAACCAAGTTAAGTTTGTTTGTATAAGAATTAATACTACTTTTGCAAAAAATCAGAGGGATATTTTTACTTCTAAGAGTATAAAC
>UZAT01539114.1_pt1 | contig 13898 bp, 11 predicted proteins | sample 2160861 | NCBI WGS metagenome assembly UZAT01 (sample SAMEA5138306, study PRJEB28736) | viral metagenome | reverse complement strand
GGAAACACCGCTCTTGCCCATGTCATAGGCTGCCCGGTATGCCTTGTCATACTTTGCAACATCCTGGCCAGCGGTATAGGTGCGGATCATAGCCTGAGCCTGTGCGCCATACTGCTTGGAGGCTTCCTCCAGAGTGACGGTTTTTGCTTCAGATTCCTCAGCTACCGAGGATTCCTCGGCAACTTGTAAGGATTCCTTACCAGTTAATTTGCCGGTCATTTGCTGGTCATTTGCCGGAACTGTTTCCTTTTTTGCAACAGTTCGATTTTCCCGAACAGTTGCCATGGGAGCTTCCACCGGTGCCGCCTGGGGTACCTGTGCCGCTTTCGGTACCGGGGTTACAATCTGGCCCCCAGTGGTTTCTGCAGTTTCCTGGGGCAGCTGTGCGGCTTCTACAAGTCTGCTATACTCCTGGGCATTGATTCTCTGGGTGTCCAAATTCTCAGCCCATGCAGTGGAATAATCACCGCTTTGGATATTATCGGTATTCAGCTCATTGGCAACTCTCTGCCCGTACCTGCTGCCTGCAATGGTCTTCTGCTCTGCCTTGGTAAGCTTCTGCCCGGCAGCCTGCTTTGCCAGTGCCGCCGCAATAGCACGAACATCTCCGGTTTCTCCTAACTCGGAAAGTCTGGATTCTGCTGCGCTCTGGATGGTGGACATATCCTGCGCTGTCATAGCTGCCTCGTTCTGCTGTACCAGACGGTTCAGCTGGCCGCCGGAAAGATTCTTCCCAAGGTCCAACTTGGTCTGCATATTCTGCGCAAAAGTGTTGTCAGGGTCAATTTCCAAAGCCTCGCCAACCAGTTCCTGCTGAGATCCACCATATAGCTGCTTTGCATCATGATTGACAAACATGGTCTGAACGCCCGTCTGCAGGCCAGCGCTAACGCCACCGGAAATAGCACCGCCAAGCATATCAAATGCGAGGTCTTCGGCCATATCGCGCCATGCTTTTTTCTTGGCTTCACTCTCAGACATGCCCTTCTCTGTCCTATAGTAATTTACCAGCACATTGAAGTTGCTCTTATCCCCCATTACAAGCTGCTCAGAGAAGTTATTCAGAAGGGTAGTAACGCCTTCCTCGGATGCTTCAATTCCAGCCTGCGTCAGAACATTGGCAAAGAATCCAGTGAGTTCTTTTGCTCCACCAAGGCTAAGCAGATGTTCTACAGAGAAAGCTTCACCTGCCGCCTCCGCCAGACCACTCAATACACCAAGGGTAATAGCCTGTTCATCAGTAGCACCACGGTCTTTAGCTTCGTACATAGCACTTGCAGATGCAGAACCGAAGAATACTACATAAGTGCCAACTGTTCCCTGAGTATATGCGGTAAGGATACTGTTTGCGATACTTGTACCAAGCTGGTATGCATCGCCAAGGCCCTTTCCACCAATCACCGGGATTTTCTCATTCAGCGTACCATAATTCTCATTCAGAGTAGAAGAGACTGCACTGGTGATAGCGCTGGATACCTGGCCAGGAAGCGGAACAGCCTGGGTAGATATGAAGCCTCTAGCGTTATATTCGGCAAGAGCGTTCACTGTGTCTAACAAACTCAGAGGCATTGTGGCAATAGCTGCCAGAGTTGCTGCAGAACCGGTCCAGCCGTTCTTTGTTGCCCACTGCTCAATAGCAGCAATCTTTTCCGCATTTTCCTCCTTGTTTTTGGATTCATAGGTATAGTGTGCGTATTTTTCAGCAGCTGCCTGATCCTGGTCATACAGGTAACCATAGATTCCTTTTTGGTCCTCGGTCCAGTCATCAGCAGGTCTCTTATAAGAATCATCCATGCGGTATGCATGAACAGCATTGGATATAGCTTGTCCAGGGATAGAGGTATCAGCAGAGGAATAGGTGAAGTTTTCAGCCATATTCTCCAAGAACCTTTGCCACGGAGATTTGCTTTCTTCCTTCTTCCGGTTTGCTTCTTGGTCGGCAAGGTACTGTTCCAAGCCTGCAGTAGATCTGCCATCATAATCGGAGGCAGTTTTCAAGATCTCATACTGATTGGCAGATAGCCAATCCTTCTCCTCACCATCTGGTAGCTCACTTAATGCCGCCTGAATATCCTCGTAACGCTTGCCCTTGTACTTCTGCTGATAACCATAGTATCTAACAGAAGTTTCGTACTCATCCTCAGTCTTGAACTTGGAGTAGAAGTCCTTGGCATCGGAGAATGCACTGTCGTACTCTCCCTTGGCCTTTTGGATGTCATCCAGCGTGGAAATTAGGCTCTTGTATGTGTTTCCGTCCAGTTTGTCCTTTTGAGAATCTAGATAAGACCTGATCACAGCAGCTCTGAACATGATGTCCTTGCCTGTATCCTCGTAGGACTTATCCTGGCCCCATGTCTGAGCAGACTTCCAGTTCATACCGTCGTAGGCCGTCTTAAGTCTATTAGAATAACTATTCCAGTCGGAGATGAATCTGCTGATATAAGTATCGTCAACAGACGATACAGAGCTGTAGTAATCCTTATACCGCGAATCGTTGAGCAGGCCTGTCTCCCTATTGTGAGTAAAACCTAGTTTTTTGAGGGTTAGGTCCAGCGTAACTTTATTGAGAGTTTCTGTGCTGATGTTGTACTCAGAGGAGCTGGTTTCGCCCCTCTGATCATCCGCAGAGCTTTGGTAAGAGCTATTGCCATTGGAGCTGCTCTTTTTGCTCTTTTTATCTTCCTTGTCCTGATTAATCTTATCGAGGATTGACTGAGATAAAGCCATATTTTACCCTCCTTTATCAGAATTTCATATAACCGCTGCTGATATATGCATCGAGGATCTGCAGAGCAACGGCCTTCTCCTTGCTGGTAAGACTGCTGTTGCCATTGATAACTTGTCTGGGGTTAAACTGAGAACTGGTTGCATTGTCCAGCATGCGCTTAACATAAGACTGCATTCTTTCCTCGGTATCGTCACCCTTGCCATAATAGGAATCATAGGCCTTCTGCGTTTCAGGTCCCCAAATGCCGTCTACAGAGATGTTGTAACCTGCATTTCTGAGCATCTGCTGAATTTTGGCAGTCTCAGAATCGTAGGAGCTGCTGGAAGACTTGCTGGAGGAGCTACCGCCACCAGAAGAACCACCAGAAGAACTGCCACTAGAGATGCCATGCTGCTTGTTGAACTGTCTCTGGGCCTCTTCGAACTCCTTCTGCCACTGCTCATCGGTGAGCTTATCGCGGCCAACCTGATACTCATAGTCGCGATTATCGGCCCACTTGCCGTAGTCGTAATCTCTCTCGGTATCGTATCTGCCTGCCAGATAGTCTCTTTCGGTTAGCCATGCGTTCATACTGTCCATGTACCGGCCATAGTCCTTATCCTCCTGATCGCCCAAAATAGCAAACTGGTTGAGAAGGTTCTGGCCTTCCTGGTTATATTGGTCAAGGGCCATACCATGCAGTTCCGGTACTACCTCGTTGAGCTTCTGCAGGTAAGCCTGATATGCTTGCTGACCGGCACTCTGTGCCCAGGAGTTACCATAACCACCGGTCATAGCCTGGGCTTGTCCCATAGTGTCCATCATTGCCATCTTGCCTTGCTGAGTGTACAGATCCGCATACTGCTGATACATAGCATCTTCATTCACATTGTAGGAAAACTTTTCACGGTTCGTGATCTGCTGAAGGATCTGATTGATCTGTTCCTGCCACTGGGACTGGTAATCACCGGGTTTCTGGGAAAGCTGCTGATTGAGCAGTGCCTCTGCCTGTGTAACCGTGTCGCTAGGTGTATACTTCGGTGCCGTTGGTTCTGCAGGAGTTTCAGGTTTCGCAGCATCAGGTGTGGTGGTTGTGGTGCCGCTTTGGGTTGTGGTGCCGCTTTGAGTTGTGGAACTTGTGTTGCTTGCTGTGGAACTACCACCAATATTCAGTGTTTGTCCAGCGTGAATCAAATCAGGGTTGGAGATACCGTTAGCCTTGGCAATCGCCTGATATGTTGTGCCATACCTTTGAGCGATTTCAGAAAGAGTATCTCCTTCCCGGACAATGTAAGTAGCCATATTTTATCCTCCTGTTTCTTGCATAGAGTTGATTATCTGTTGCAGTTCGTCTACACTCTGCTGCAGGTCACTTACACTCTGCTGCAGATCAGCAATACTCTGGGACACTTCCTGCTTATACGCATCGTAGTCGGCCTGCGACACATATTTGCTGTCCAAACCGGTAATGACACCAGCATTCTCCTGTTTGAAGGCATCAAAGTCAGTCTGTGCCACATACTGGCTTGCAAGGCCATCGAACAGTTGCGTTACTGCTTCCTTATAGGAATTGAAGTCTTTCTGTGCCACATACTGGCTTCCCAAATCAATAAAGAGCTGGGCAAGCTCCTTCTTGTAGTCATTGAAGGCAGACTGATTAACATACTGTCCTTCCAGCTTTGCATTGATCTTTTCGTAGTAAGCATTAAGCGTGTCAGAAGATTGGATGAGCAGAGACTTTAGCTCGTAGAAGGTTTCTGCACTGATATCGCCAATGGAAGGGTTTTTGCTACTTGTACCTGCCTGACCTGTGCTTGACTCAATGGCCGGCAGCATCCAGTTAAGCTGTTCCACAAGCTGATACAGATAACTTTTGATCTGCATAATCTGCTCTTCCGCATGTACGCCGGTAATATTCGGGAATCGGATGTTCATACTCATGAGATATCACTTCCTTGCTCAATGGTCTTAGTGATGGAGTAGATCTTCACATCGCCTTCACCTTCGATGCGCAATTTCATGTGGTCACACCGCTTGGGTCTGATGGGCAGGGAGAAGCTGCGCAGGTTATTGCTTCTCAGGCTGAATAGGGTTTCCCATTCTTCGCTGAAATCATACTGTGCATAGACTCTGACCTCAGAGTTGCTCTCCATGTGCATCCGCACTGTCAACCTGGAGATATACTTCATATCCGGAGAAGAAATGCCGATCTCACCGGTTTGCACCATCCACTCCACGCTATCCTGTTCCGGGGTTCCTGAGCCTGTCAAAGAGAGGATCTCTCCATACTTATGCTCAATGCAGTACAGCTCATTCATATAGGCACAGAAGCTGTCGGCCCGGAGATCATCCTCCTTATGCCACATTCCCTTTGCCGTATCGTAGACGAACAAATGCCAGTTACCGGTTACATCCTTCATTGAGATGTAGTATTTGTTGCCATGACTACCTGCAACAGCATCGCTATATGCTTCATTTCCAAGTGCGTAGGATACTTCCACAGGTAATGAGCCATCGTAGGCACACACCGCGCCTCTGGACTTATAGAAAAGAGTCTCGTTGACGATAGAAAGGCTCTTGCTGCAGCCTTTCTGCACACCACGGCAGGTAGTGGCCTGTATCTGGAAGTTCGCAGGGTAGTTGCCGTACACCTTGTGAACACAGTTTTCCTTAAAGAACAGCGGATATCCCAGGTGGGCAATCGCTCCTGTAAACGGACCATCAGTACCACAGGATGCCGTATAGCTGTCAGTGGCCAGATTCATGAAGCAGCTCCAGTTCTTGAAGTCACCCAGTTTGCTGGCATAGATTTCATTCACTGTCTCGCCGTTGTTCGCTGTGCCGTATCTGCATCCCCACAGCCGGTTGCCAGACTCAATGATATAGTCCATTTGGGGCATCTTCCGTTCAATGGTCACGGCTCCACTTGCTACTGTCTGAGTGGTCACCTTATCCAGGATGCCAACCACAATAATGTAGTCATTGCCGCATCCCCACAGAGCCACGCTTCCGTTCAGATCAGTTAGGCCATCAGCATTAATGCCGGAGATAGTCACACCATCATACTGGTTAAACTTCTCACCAATGCCGGTGGCTGAGATCTTGATATAGGTAGTTGCAACGCTTACCCACATTTCACTGGTAGCAGCGTATCTCTTCAGGGTGTGCGGTTCTGCAGATGTATCAATCCACAGGTCCATATTCTTAGGACTTTCTGGCGCTGTGTCAGAAACTTTGGCATTGGTGTATGCGTCACCAGTGATGGTACAAAGCTCAAACTTCACATCACTTTTGGTAGTGAAGGATTCTTCGATATTGCCATGGTCTTTCTCCGGATTGTCGGTGTTGATCCACTTCTTGTCCGGCATGATGATGACATAGGCACCCATGGAAATGAGCTGCTTAGGTTCATCATTCAGGCCCATCTCTACCGGAGTATCATTGATGACGAACTTTGTGCCATCCACATAGCACAGATCACCTTTTGCAATCATGCCCTTGGGGCTTTGCAACTCAGCATACACGCCGCGTTTCTTCCTTGGGGAAAGCACAGGGTAGAAATCAGAGGTCATATTCTTCATATCGAAGAACTCACCATCACCAATGCGCAGATTGTGGTTATATCCCTTGAATACATCGATCATTTTGCGGCTGTTTTCCTTGGCATATAGAGTTGGATATTTCATACTGATCCCCTCCAGTTAGAAAAGGAATCGCCTGCCACTATGAACAGGCATGTGTGTTCTGGTATAGTGCTTCTGGTAGGCATCGAAAGCTGTGTTGTACATGATGATGGAGTTGTTGAACTTATCATATTCGCCGTTGTGGTAGTCGATCTGGGCTTCCATCCACCGCAAATACACTTCATCATAGGGAGCAGGTACCAGCAGAACGGTATTATCAGGTGTATCTTCATCGTAGCCGTTGAAAGTAACATTGTCCGCACCATCGTGGCTATCAATGATCTGTAGCTTTACGGCACTGTCCAACCTGGACAACCACTCCACCTTATCTTCCTGGGTATAGGTATTGAATTTCAGGGCATCCAGCCTGGTAATTGCCTCCTTAATCGTCATTGGTATTCCCTCCTATCTAAAAGAGGGGAGCCGCGGCCCCCCTCATATTACTTGGATGCTTCCGCCAGCATCTTGTCAACTTGTTCATCCAAATGCTGCTGCGCTTTTCTGGATCTGTAATACTCTGCGGCCACATGCTTGGGGACCTTGGAAGTCTTGCCCTTGGGCAGCAGGTAGTTTACGCCATTCACAGCAATCAGCAGGTTGGGTTCGTCATTGGCGTAGCCCTTTTCAACAAAGAGATCCACACGCTCCTCAACAGGTGCGCTGGGAACATCGGGTTCAAAGGTGACAGCTGTCTGCTTTGCTTCCTTTTCGGCCTTCATCGCTTCCAATTCAGCCTTGGCGGCTGCCAGTTCTGCTTCTACATAAGCCTTGGTGCCAGGCTTGGGAGCCTCATTCACTGCAGCGGTAGTATTTTCATTACTCATGGTTATTACCTCCTAAAAAAATGAGAGGGGCAAGGCAGTCAGCCCTGCCCCTCCGGGTAGATTAGTTGACTTCGTCAGTTGCGCTGTAGCTGGAACAGCTCATAATGCGCAGTACACGCTCGGTGTACAGGATGGTTGCACCGTTGGTCTCGAACTTGTAGCCAATGGTGGAGAACTGATTCAGAGGACCGCCAATCTGGCTCTTGTCCTTGACGATCATTTCCAGTGCGCCGCCATCAGGGTCGATGATACCGAATGCGTCCTTACCAAACATGTAGTTTGCATAGGTCACGCCGCCAGCCTTGTTCTTGTAGTCACCGCCCAGGATGGGAGCGAACACATTCTCGATGAAGCGGCAGCCGTGCAGCTCACCGATCTCACCATTGAAGATCTCGGAAGTTGCAGCGTACTTGTGGGCCTCGATCCAGTCCTTGTGCTTACGCAGGTCGTATGCGACAGAGGGATTGATGACGCAGTAGTACTTACCGTTGATGGTGGGAACGCGGTTCTTCTTCATGATGGTGACACCCTTTGCCACCATATCAGGAGTGAACAGACACATCACGGTAGTAGATGCTTCCATCTCACCAGGGGAAGTGGGAGTGCCGGCAACAGCGCCGGTTTCCAGGGTGATGTTGTCGCAGTACAGAACATTGGTGTTCACCAGCAGGCCATCACGGATCAAGGTCTCCTGGGTCTCTGCTGCAGACGCGCCCATTTCCTCGGTTGCACCCAGGATAACATCGTCATATGCACGCAGTTCCAGCTTGTCAGAGATAGCAGCGTAAGTACCGTACTGGTTGATAGCGCCGGTCTTGGAGCTCATGCCGAACTTCTGACCGGTGGGGATGACACCTTCCTGCAGCTGGGTAGCCTTTGCAAAGGTGTTCCACTTGCGCCATTCAACGGTAGTACCGCGGTTGGCAGGCAGCTTCTGCTTCTTGGCGAACTGTGCGTAGAACATCTCCACGCGAGCGTTTTCCAACAGCTCAGTGTCATAGAACACCTTCAGCTCGCCAGCAAGGGAGTTGGTAGCGTCAAATGCCTGGGTAGTGCCGTCGTAGGCGTTCACATAGCTGCCGGTAGCGTTGACCAGGGTACCGGCCTCAGCAAACAGCTGCAGGTTCATGGGAATGGCCAACAGGATGTTGATAATCTTTTTCATAGTTATTTCTCCTTCCGATAAAAGATGTACTCAGAGGGAGAAAATTCCGCAGTTACACTTGACCGGGATAGATTTTCTCCCCGGAGCGAATTCTGGCCTTGAGAGCTGCGCGCTGCTCAGGGCTTGCGCTCCTATAATCGAATGTAGTCACGGAAGGGGCCTGGCCGGAGGTGCCGTTCTCACTGGGGCGGCGGTTACCTGCCTGGATATCATTGGAGATCTTCTGCGCCGTCTTCTGCGCTGCCACCTGCATGGCTGCAGTTTGGAGCTCCTTACGATGGCAAGCATAGTAAGCGTCCTCCACGCTGATACCAACATTGGGAGAAGTCATGCGGACAAAATTCGGATTCTGCAACTCAGTGCGAAGGTCGAAGTTGGGAAATACCTTCTTCATTGCCTCAGCCTGCTGCTCAAGCTTCACAATGTGCTGCTGGAATTTCTGCTCTTCAAGGGTACGAGCCTGCTCACGCTGCTGTCTGGCATCGTCGCGCTCCTTCTGGTCCATCTTCTTGGCGGTCTCAATGGAGACACCCATTTGCAGGGCCTTGTCCTCATAGTAAGACTCGTCATCGCTGATCGCCTTTGCCAGCGCATCATAATCGATGTTCGCCGGATCAAGGTTATGCTGTCTTGCCAGCAATTCCAGTGCAGGAGTCAGCTTGCCCAGCGTTTCCTCAGCACCCTTAGCAGATCTCAAGCGAGACTGAACCACAGCCTGCATCTGCTTGTTGTACTCCGGATCTGCCATGATTTCGTCCCAGCTCATACGAGCGTTGGGGTTGGTCTTAGGTTCTTCCGTGGGGTTCTCAGCAGCGGCGACCTGCTCCTGCTTCTGCGCATCCGGCTTCTTCGCATCATGGTTCTGCGATGCTTGGTTGGCATTCAGCTTGTACGCCCGATTTTTTCTAATCTTGGCTTCAGGAACACCCAATTCCAGTAGCCTCTGCTGTCCGGGATCAACAGCGCTTTCACCAGTAGCGGCTCCTTCTCCACCGCCATCCCCGGCACCCTCGCCGGCGAACAGCTGCAGATTCAACCATTTGTCTTTAAGCATGAGTAAATCCTCCGATATAATCTGCCGCTATCGGGGCGGCGAGTCCCATATATACCAATTTCGTGACACCACGAAAATGATCTCAGTCTAGCCGGTGTACTATGGCCGCCCACCGGCAGGCGGCATGATATGGAGGTGATGTAAATGATCTTAACTAAACGATACCATCTTTAACGGTTCTTTCTCTATCCCTGTACTAAGCCCTAATTTCATAGGAAATGTACTCAGGATAATCATGTGCCAGCAGTTCAAAGCCAACACAGATGGAGTCAAATACCAGGGTAACGGTATTCTTAAGATTGTGCTTGGGATTGCAGCTGATCTCCGTGTTACCCTCGCTATTTTCAATGATGGGCTGTCTGACCTGTCCTGCATCTGCCATATTGGCCACATTTGCAGCAAGGGTATATGCCAGTATAGAAGCAGAGGCACACACAAGATCATGCCCAGGTTCTGCACTGTTTGCATGTCCAGTCACAGTCAACCGGTTATAGTTGCGGTAATAAATCGCCTGAATCATTTCTTTCCCTCCTTATTTGCAATCACTTTGCCTCCGTCGGGCTGAGAGGCTTCGTTGGAGCGGCTTCTGGCATTTGCCACATGGGTAGGTTCTGTTTTGCCGAGTCCTGCAATGTTGTCACTCTGGAACATCTTCGTATTACCACCGCCCATAGGACCTGCATTACCGCCCAAGGTGGCTACAATATCCTGGGAAATCATATCAACTGCATTAGGATCTACCAACTTTGCAAAAGCAAGTGCCAGCTGCATATACTGCACCAGCTTTTGGAACATGGTTCCGTTCTGGGCCACCTTCAGCATAACGCCATCCTTACCATCAAAGTCCATGATTTCCAAGCACATCAGCGCCTGGTCTGTCATTTGCGGATTGAAGAAGCCCATCTGGAAGAACTGCATTGCCAGCTCATTCTGAGACACCTTGGTATACACATTCTGTTTCTGTGCAGATACCTTGATATCAAACACAGGCAGACGATAGCCCATATCCTGTCCAAAGTCATTTCCCTGGTGCTGCGGAATGATACCAGCATTGGTATAGCTTTCAAATTTCTGCATACCATACTCGCCCACAATGCGGAACTGTCTGGGAAGGTTATAGAACTGGCGGATCAGTTCAATACATAGCTCCACAATCTGCGTGTAAGCTCTGTAGGAAGTCTGTGTACTGTCTTTACTACCCTTGCCACTAGCAGCCTGAAGCGCGGCAATGGCGGAAGCTGCGGTAACACCAGAGCTGATATTGCCGGTGCTGGTCTCCGTGTTGCCGCTGGTCTCTCTCAGCTCCTGGATGGTTCTGTCAAGCACCGCAATATAGTTAGAATCCAGGGCGTTATGCTCAATTCTGCGCAGCGCGTTCTCGTCGATATTGCCTGCTACATCCACAAGAGGATTGTTCAGATCCAGGAACTGATCAGCATTCACACCGCCGTCCTGGCGTCTGAAGTATCTGGGAACCGCGCCAACCATGGCATTCTTTACGAAGCTGGTATTCAGCAGGTCAATCACCTTCTGAGGATTTCGGCAGATATCCACATAACCATAGCCACAGGGGCTGCCCTCAATGGGGTACAGTGCATCGAACACATACGGATATTTACCATGGTCATAAATGCCAGTAACAGCCATAGGCGGCTTTTGCTGCTGCGTGATGGGATCAATGGTTACCTGCATGTCATTCTCAGTGGCATACAGCACCTGATCTCCCACATACTTGCAGTATTGCAGCGTGTTCTTGCCATTCACAACCTTGTGGTAATAGACCTCAATGACTGTATGCTTGTTCTCAGTTTCCACATTATCGTCATACAGGAACTTAGTGCTCATAAAGGACTGGCCTTTGAGCTTGCCTTCCAGCTGAGGATAGATCTGCTCAAGCACATCCTTGTCACACAGTTCAGTATGGAAGAAGTACCGGCTGCGCTGGATATCTGTAATGCCAGGCTCCCAGTAGATATTCAGCAAGTTTACACGCTCCACGGAGATATCTCCCAGGCCGTGAAGCTTTCCACTGTCCCACACAACCTTGTAAACGCCAGTACCGGTCTTCAGCTTCTGCCACATGGCCTCTGAGTATGTAGCCTCAAACTGGTTCTGTTCCAGGACACAGGGAACAATAGCAGACAGTTTCTGCGCTTCTCCCTTATCTGCTTCCTCTCTGGGCAGGATGTTAGGCTCAGGGTAAGCTTCCATAGCATCGGCATGCTTACTGACGATAACATTGTGCAGCCAGCCAGAAGTAGCGGTGAAGCCTCCGTCAGCGCCTATATTGGTTTCCTTCTTTTCCTCAATGGTATTGCGCAGCTTCCACCAGTTTTCAGATGCCAGGATGCGGTTCTCAGTTTGGTTCTTACCTGTCTTATATTTCTGAAGCACAAGTGTGAACTTCTTAAGCTGCTCAGCACCAACGGGCTGCACACCTGTTGCACTCATAGCCTCCGGTGCTTCTGCCTCCTTGGTCTTGATCTGCGCATCATTCTGATCAATTTGCATGGATAGTCCTCCTTTTCTTAATAAAAGCCATTACGGCGTTGTTTATCTGTAAGCTGATTAAGGGGATCAGACACAATGGGCTTGGGTTCCACAGGGATAATGGGCGAAATGGGCCGTGACATGCACATATAGCGCACTTCATCCGGGCAGTGGTCTTCCAGCTTTGTGTCCAGGTCTTCTGGGTGGGTCTCTGAATACATCATCAGCGGCATAGTGCGGATAAATGCCTTGCAGTTATTGAACACATACATCCTGGCATATCCGTCCGCTGAGAACTGAAGCCTGTAATGTACCTGCATCCAGCCAGGAATCCGCTGATTATCACCAGGAGTGAAGTAAATGCCATACCTTGCAGCAGTTTCCGCGATACTCTCACCACGACTGCTGTCCCAAATGGCCGGGTCTGCCACGCTGTCCACGATCTTGCGGCCTTTAAGCCATGGATGCTGCCTCTCAAACTCGCTGATACGCCTGAACTGCTCATCAGGAGACCACTTCACACCCTCATCCGGTGTCTGTGTGCAGCCATACATCTCCATGATCCTGTACAGCACGCCATCATAATCCACAGCCCAATATCCCAAGGAGAAAGGTTTGTTGTAGCCAAAGTCATAGCTGCGCATGATATTCCATCCGCGCTTCTCACCCACATTCAGGTCAAAGGGCTCAATAACATGCGTCCACCGGTGCTGCTGGATAGCTTCTTCAGGGGTAATGCCGGCAGCAGTACACTTCTCGATATCCGGTGTAGTACGGAAGTCCTCAAAGAACTGGCCCTCAAAGATATCCCACCTGCCATAAAGCCATGCTTCACGCAGTTTAGGCGGCAGGGCTTCCAGCTGCTTGATGTAGTCCGGCTGACTGGCCATCAGTGCCTTGTTATCTGTCACTAGGGATTGGATAAAGGTGTAGTTCTCCGGGTGTTCTCCATCCTCATACTGTCTGTCAATGAATAACCGCTTGAAGTAACCATGGCTGGCACCACCAGGGTTACAGGTGTAATAGACCCTCTTAGGAAAGCCATTAACACCACGCACACAGGCAATAATCTTCTTGATCCACATTTCCTGCAGCTGTGTAGCCTCATCCAGAAAGATAATGTCATACTCAGCACCCTGGTACTGATCCAGGTCCTTGTCATTGTTGCAGTAGCCAAACTTAATGGTGCTGCCATTAGGGAATGTGAAGACTTTCTCTGTCTTGTTGTACCTGGCAATGCCATGCAGCTCTGTCCGCAGGAAATTGATATGGTTATTCACCAGCTCAGGGAAGGTCCGGCGCACGATCAGTATCTTAATGCCGTCATAGTTAAGGGCCAGCAGCTTCGCCTTGGTTCTCACGCTCCAGCTCTTGCCACCGCCTCTGGCTCCACCAAAGCCAATATGCATGGTGTCAGCAGTCAGAAATAGCTTTTGTTTATCAGAAGGAGGATCAATTCTCAGTGTAGGCATCTATATCCCCTCCTATTTGCTGTATTCGCTAAGGTCATCACCAATAATGACTCTGATAGGCTCTTTGTTATCATCTTCCTTGTCAGCCTGCTTCTGCAGATTGGCAATACGAGCCTTCTGTTCCTGCTCATCCAAGGCAGATTTAACACTCTGGATCTCCTTCAGGTCCTTCACCGCAGCAGTAAGAGCGCGAATGGCCTTTGCAGGTATATCCTCCGGCTCCACAGCATCCACCATAGCTTCGATCTTATTCAGCAGCTTATCTGCCACAGTGTGGATTCTCGCAGCCCTGTTAGCCTCCTGCTGGCTGATTTTCTCTATTGCTTTCGCCGTAGTCTTGTTCAAATACTGTTCACGCTGTTCTACCCACTTTTCATCCCTGCCCACATTGCAGATCTGCGTGGTAGAAACCCCATATTTCTGGGCCAACTTACGGTAGCTGGTGTCAGTGGTGATGTATTCTGTTTTAATAGCCTGCCAGTCTGCCATAAGCCTCCCTCCTT
>UZAT01581829.1_pt1 | contig 13900 bp, 17 predicted proteins | sample 2160861 | NCBI WGS metagenome assembly UZAT01 (sample SAMEA5138306, study PRJEB28736) | viral metagenome | reverse complement strand
CCCTGGCCAACTGCGTCCTGTTCATGACTCCCACCGTTTACGGCAACGTCAAGGACGATACCGACCACTTCCAGCGCACTCTGGTTCCTTCCGAGAACCCCAACCGCAACTTCGGCTCCTTTGACGAGATGCCCATTGTCAAGGTTCCCCAGACCCGTTTCTATACCGCTGTTACCCTGAACGACGGTAAGACCCAGGCCGCCGGCGGCTATGTCAAGGGTGCTGATGCCAAGGAGATCAACTTCATGATCGTTGACCGTGCCTCCGTCCTCCAGCTGATCAAGCACGGCAAGATCCGTGTGTTCGATCCCGACACCAACCAGAGCGCCGATGCTTACAAGGTGGATTACCGTATCTACCATGACGCATGGGTGCTGAACAACAAGAAGAACGGCATTTACTGCCACACTAAAAGCGCCTAACAATAATGGCGCTGTTGCTGGAGAGGCGATTGCCGGACAAGCAATCGCCGGCTCAGCATAACTGATAAGCGTGGAGGTGATATGGTATGTACGCTGATTATATCTTCTATACAACGGAATATATGGGGAGTGCCATACCCGAAACCGCTTTTGCAGGCGTGGAGCGTGCGGCAAGTGCCTATATTGATTACCTTACCCATAACCGCATTGTGCTGTCGGAGCTGCCGGCCATGGTGCAGAACAAGGTAAAAATGGCGGTGTGCGCCGTCGCTGAGGTCTGTTATAAGCAGCAGACAGATGAAGATTCCTCCACCGTTTCCTCTGAATCGGTGGGGAATCATTCCAAAACATATGCCGTGGTAAAGAAAGGCTTTGACGAAAGACAGCACGAAAAGCTGGTAAACGCAAAGACCTACCTCCACGGCACAGGGCTGATGTACGGGGGGCTGAGATAATGTTCCCCCATACAATCACGATCTACCACCATTCTGTTGTGAACGGTGCGGATGTTTACAGCAGAACGGAAGTACCGGGCTGGTACTGGATGCACACGGCCTCCGGCACAGGAGCCGGCAAAGGCACAGAGAAGACGGACACCTACAAGGCGGTAGCCTCGCAGTTGACCACATCTCTTTATGGTGAATCGTGGAGTGTAAAAGTTGGGGACAGGGTTGTAAAAGGCCCTGGCCCCGATATTACCTCATGGAAAGACCTCAAGGGCGATGTGATGGTTGTAAAGGCTATCGAGGAGAACATATGTGGGAGCAGCGTGGATAATATCACGCTGACCGGCTGATGTTTCACGTACAGGTTGACCTGGACGGGGTAGATGCAATCCTTGCCAAGCATGGGTTGCAGGATGGTGGCCCCGTCCAGAAGTTTTTCACCTCTGAAATAATGAGGCTGAGCGATCCCTATGTGCCGTTCCGTTCCGGCCCCCTTAAAAATTCCGCACACCCAACACCAGAATGGGATGGAATTATCTATAACACCCCGTATGCAAGATACCACTGGTTCGGCAAGCTCATGGTTGACCCTATCACAAGAAAGGGCGCATTTTATGACCCCAAGAGCGGACGCTTTTGGAGCAGGCCGAACACGCCAAAAGTTTTGACCACCAAGGACTTGCAGTACACGGGAGGCCCCCTTAGAGGGCCACGGTGGGTTGAGAGGTGCTGGATTGATAACAAAGACAGTATCCTCAAAGCCACAGAAGCCTATATAGGAGGGTTAAAATGAAGATAATTGAGAGCGTAAAAAACTTTATCCTTGGCTGTCCCTTTTTGGCTGAGCTTTCGGCAGTCAACGTGGATTTCCTCCCCGATTCCCCGGACACCTACTCCATTGAGGAGGTTCCGACCAACGCTGTTATCCGGACATACTTAGACGGAACACAAGAGCGACAGTTTGTGTTTGTCTTTGCCTCCCGGTTTTATTATTCCGAGGAAACCCGGAACAATATCGAAAACAGCGGATTTTATGAGGATTTCAGCGACTGGCTGGACGAACAAACAAAGACTGGCAATCTGCCTATCATGCGTGAGGGCCTTACCCCGTCCAAGATAGAGGCCATGTCTAGTGGCTATCTGTTTGACGTGTCCGGTGACCTCTCCAACGCAAGATACCAGATACAATGCCGACTAATCTATGATAAGGAGTAAAACTATGGCACTGGAAAAGATGGAAAAGATCAAGAGAAGCCTTTTTGCCACATTCATCAACACCACTCCCGGTGGTGAAGCAGAAACATGGGCAAGAATGGGCAAGGGTATCACTTCCCAGAACATTTCCTATAACCCCACCGTTACCACAGAGCAGTACATCGACGAGGACAACGCTACATCCTCCGTCGATTCCTACGCCCCCTCCCTGGACGGCACTCAGACCTGCTATAAGGGTGAGCCTGTGTTCACCTATATTGACGGCCTGCGCCAGGCCCGTGCTGTTGGCCCCGCTCTGGAAACTCAGGTGCTTTTTGTGTACCTGTATGACGGCGCTGAGAACAGCTTCAAGGCCGAGAAGAATAACTGTGTTATTCAGCTTGGCGAATACGGCGGTGACGGCGGCGGTAACATTACAATGACCTATACCGTGGGTCTGAACGGTAACCCTGTTGTGGGTACCGCAAGTGTTGCTGAGGGCAAGGTGACCTTCACAGCAGGCAAGTAAGCAATAGCCCATCCGGAGAAATCCGGGTGGGCCATTTTTAGGAGGTATGACTATGAATAGCATTCGCATTGAAAAAAGAGACATTTACACCATTGAGGTAAATGACAAGGGCGAAACCATTGAGTTTGACCTTGTGGATATCGAGCTGCCTTTCAAGTGTGAGAGAGCGCTGAGCGAGGTAAACAGAATCGGCAAGGAGCTGCAGGCCAAGCTTGTAATCATCGACAAGAAAGAGGATCACAAGCAGAAGGGCAAGCTTATGACCGCAAAAGAAGAGGCTTACATGGAGGCCTATAGAGAGGCGTTCAAGCAGATGCGTGCGGCTATGGATGCCTTTTTGGGTGAGGGAGCCTGCCAGAAGATCTTCGGTGACCGTAACTATATCGAGATGTACGAGGATCTGTTCAAGGCACTGGCCCCCCATCTGGAAAAGATGAAGATTAACACCCAGGGCGTGTCCGATAGAATCAAGGCGAAGTATTCTGCAAAGGATGACGGTGTGCTGAAATGACCTACCCGGAGTATGCCGAAGTTGCCGGGGTACGTTATAAGATAAACACCGATTATCGTGTGGCCCTGCGCTGCTTTGAGGTGATCGAAGATACGGAAATATGCGACGAGGAAAGAGCGCTGGCCGTGATCTACCTGCTGTTTGGGGATGTACCTACAAACCACTATGAGGATTTCCTGCGGATCGCCGGGGATTATCTGCAATGTGGTAAAAAGCAGGATACCCAGCCAACCGGCGAAAGGGATATAGATTTCATAGCGGACGAGGAATACATCATAGCGTCGTTTATGTCCGACTACCGCATAGATCTACCCAACACCAATATGCACTTTTGGCAGTACATACAGCTTATCCAGGGCTTTACAGAGCGCACGGTCATGTCACGGGTGCGAGAGATCCGCAACTATGACCTTGAGGAGCTGAAAGACCCGAAAGCCAGAGCCAAGATGGTTAAGGCAAAGGAGGCTGTTGCGCTGCCGGAGAAATTCACAAAGGCAGAGCAGGAAACAATAGAGGAATTTGAGAAACTTTTTGAAGTGGGGTGATAACCCATGGCTGATGGCAGCATAAGAATTGAAACCAAGCTGGACAATTCCACGCTAAAACAGCAAGTAAAAGAGCTTGAGAGAGAGCTGAAAAACGTCCAAAAGGAACAGGAAAAGGTGGGCGAACAGGCCGGCAAGGTCAAAGCGAAGTACGACGCTGAGCGAGAGTTTGATGCACAGTTCCCGGAGGAGTTTTCACATAGAAAAGATATCGATGAAAAGGCCGCAAAAGAGCTAGACCCCATTATAGCCAAACAGGACGAGCTGAACCAGAAAGAGCAGATGTACCTGGAAAAGCTGGAGGCGGTGAACGCCAAGCTGGCAGAACAGGCGAACATAGCCGCAGCGTCCAAACAGGTTGACAATGATGTAAAGGCGGATAACGTCACCGCTAAGGTGCAAACCCAAGCGCAGTACAATTCGCTCCTGGAGGCAACACAGGCCAAGATGGCCGCTATAGAGGCCGCTGCCGCCAGGGTTGCGGAACAGATGGGCGTATCGAAAGATAAGATCCTGGCCTCTAACCCTGCGTATCAAAAGCTCAGCGACACCATGGACATACTCAAATCCAAGGCAGGAGAGTTTGGAAACAAGGCAAAGAGCGCCGGTGACAAGGCAACAAAAGGGCTTAAAAAGGCCAAAAAAGAGGCTAACGGCTTCGGTACGGCACTAAACAAGGGCATAAAAAAGCTGGGCCGGCTTGGCCTTGCTGTTTTTGGCATCCGTGGTGCTTATGGTGCTGTCAGAACGGCAGTGACAGAATACCTTTCCACAAACGAGCAGTTAGCCGGGCAGTTGGCAACCCTCAAAGCCGGATTTGGTGAAATACTAGGCCCTGCGATTAAGTGGGTTATAAACCTGCTGTTTGAGGCTGTTGGCGCTGTCAATTCCTTTGTGTTTGCATTGACGGGCATAAACTTTGCCGCAAAAGCAAACGAAGCTGCCCTCAAGAAGCAGGCCAAAGCTACAAAGGACGCTGCGAAAGCAAACCAGTTGGCCGGGTTCGATGAGCAGACCAAGCTCACAGATACATCCTCCAGTAGTGGATCGTCAGACCCTGTTACATTGCTGGATGCCTCTGTCTCTGCCTTGTCTGGATTTGCGGAAAGGCTCAAGGAGCAGATCCTGGCCGGGGATTGGTACGGGGCCGGCAAAACAGTTGGTGAGGCCCTTATGAGCGGCATTAGGAGTATTGACTGGCAGAGCGTTGGTACTACCATCGGAGAAATTGTCGGCGGTGCGTTTGCCTTTGCGCTTGGCTTTGTGGTGAGCATAGATCCTCTGGTTCTGCTGGAATCCCTCGTGGAGCTTGCGTCCGGCCTCATGGAAGGCCTGTCCAAGGCTCTCCAGAGCATGGACTGGATGGAAATAGGCGGAGATATCGTGGTGCTTCTTGTTAAGGCCCTTATAGCATCGCTTATTACAACAAACCCGTTTGCCATGATGATAGCGCTTATTTTTACGCCGCAAGGGAATGAACTGACGGTTAGGGCTTCTGAGCTTATCGGTTCGATCACGGGTGCGCTGCTGGCTGCGATTGTCGGTGCCGCCAAAAAGGTTGGCGAAATAGGCAAGGCGCTGTTTCTGGGCATTAAGAGCTGGCTTGACCAATATGTGGATTGGGGCGGTACCCCGAAGGACATAATCAATGGCTTGCTTAACGGCATAAAAGCTGCGCTCAAGAGTATCGGGGAATGGATACGCAACAATGTTTGGACACCATTCTGGAACGGCCTCACAAAAGCGTTTGGAAACGGCGATTTCTCCAAGCTCAAAGAGTTTGGCGTTAGCATGATGGATGGGCTGAAAAACGGAATCACAAGTGCAATTTCCAAGGTGAAAAGCGCCTGCCAGCAGATTTGGTCTGCCATCCAGGGCGTTTTCTCGTCCGTTGGTTCGTGGTTCAAGAACACATTCACAAGTGCGTGGACAGCCGTTAAAAATGTTTTCTCCGCAGGCGGTAAGATTTTTGACGGAATAAAAGACGGCATCGCAAGCACGTTCAAAACCATTGTCAATGGCCTTATTTCCGGCATAAACAAGGTTATAGCGACACCGTTCAACAGCATCAACGGTATGCTGAATACCATTCGTGGCATAAGCATATTGGGCATTTCCCCGTTCAAGAACCTCTGGAGCTACAACCCTCTAAGCGTTCCGCAGATCCCAAAGCTGGCCCTTGGCGGTATTGTCAACAGACCCGGCAGAGGTGTTCCGGCAATCATCGGTGAGGCCGGCGCTGAGGCGGTTCTGCCTCTGGAGAATAATACTGAGTGGATGGATATGCTGGCTGAGAAAATCGGTGGCGGCAATGTTACCATCCCCATTTACCTGGACGGCAGGAAGATGTACACCTATTTTGTTGACATTGGCAAGCGGAAAGCGTTTGCGGCGAATGGAGGTTGATTGAATGGTTTATAGCGGAGAGCTGCTAGAAATCTATAACGGCACAGGCTCCACGATTTCCTATAACGGGAAAAGCTATGCAAACGGCGCTTATGTTCCGCTTGGCAAGAAAACGGCGTATAAGGTGCAGTATTGCAAGCTGTGGAGTTCTGACACAGGCCGGAGCATGACGGGCGAAAATAAGGGTACGCTGATCGGCATATTCCCCAAAATCACCGTTAGGCTTGGCCGGCTGTCCGAGGATGATATGTGTGCCATTATCAACCTGACCAACCAGCCCAGAGCCAACGTGAAGTATTACGATGTGGGGGCGCAAGCCCTCACAGAGGAAAGCTTCTATTTTGGTGACGTTACCGCTGAGCTGGAGCGGCAAAGTACAATGATGCACAGAGCTACAGAGTTTTCGATCATAGCAAACAGGAAGAGGTGATGTTGTGAGCTTCAAAACTGCTATACAGGAATATGGCAAAGAAATCACAGCCTCTTTTGTTTGCGGTGGCGTAACATACCACGACAATGAAATAATTTCCATGATACCGCATTACGATGGAAAGCTGTTCTCCTCTGTAATGCGGTGTCTGGATATCCAGTTGGACTGCAATAAGCTTACCACACGGGCGGCGATTGCCGGCCAGGCTATTGTCGGTGTGTCCGTGGCAGGTGTGTCCGACGGTGATATAACCATCATTACGACTCCTAAGCTTGGCGTAAAGGCCATGGGGGACACGGATTACAGCTATAAGACATTCGGCACACACATAGTCAAGGCGCAGAAATACGACGATGAGACAGGCTCCCTGGAGCTTGAGTGCTATGATCTTATGCTGCTGAGCATGATCCCGTATGATATTACGCTGGACTTCTCCTCCGGCACCGTAACTGTAAAGGGCCTGCTGGATGCTATATGCAGCCGGCTTGGTTGGAGTATCGGTTATGACACATTCACAAACAGCGACGTTGTGATTGACGGAGAGAAGTTCGATAGTTCCTATACCTTCCGAGATGTGCTGGATCAAATTGCCCAGGTTGCTGCCGGCATTATTGCGTTTAAGGATGACGAGCTGTGCGTGCTGTATCCTACAAGCACCGGGGAGGTCATCGATGCGTCCAACCTCAGATCCCTCAAGATCGGGGAAATGTACGGCCCCGTCAATTCCGTTGTGCTGGCCCGTACTCCCCAAGAGGACAACATCTATGCCCAGGATGCGCTGAGCATTGAGACAAACGGGCTTACTGAGGTGAAGATCGAAAACAACCAGATCATGGACAGCCACAGAGAGGACTTTATAGACGCAATCCTGGAGCGAGTAAATGGCCTCCAGTTTTATCTCTATGAGCTTGAATCTTTTGGCATTGGCTATCTGGATTTGTGTGACAAGTTCACCCTGGAAACCATCGACGGTACACGGCATGAAACCATCATGCTTGCGGATGAGATGCAGATATCCCAGAGCCTTGGCGAGACTAGCTCCCTGGAGGCTCCAGAGGTCACAGAAACGGATTATGCAGCGGCAAGCACCACGGATAGGGTGTTGAATCAAACAATCCTTAAAGTGGACAAGCAGGCCCAGCAGATAACGGCACTTGTCAGCAAGACGGACTCCCTGGAATCTCAGGTTACCCACATGACAGAGGTAATGGTTGATTCCGACAGCGTGGATATCAAAATATCCAAGGCTGTGGGAGGTATCGATTCTGTTACCACCTCTACGGGGTACACTTTTGACTCAGAAGGTCTGAAGATATCCAAATCCGGAGAGTCAATGGAAAACCTCCTGGACAACACGGGTATGCACGTCAAGCGTGACGGAGAGGGAATCTTGGACGCAGACCATGAGGGCGTTAAGGCGCTCAACCTTACATCCCGGCAGTTCTTGATTGTCGGTGATAATTCACGGTTTGAAAACTATGATGACGGAACAGGTAGCAAGCGTACAGCCTGTTTCTATATCGGGGGGTGAGTAAATGGCATCAAGTTCTTTTACATTTCCAAAATCATCCGGTGATACGTACCTGGTGGGCATGATAAAGTGGAGTTCCACACCAAATACCAGCGGAAATTACTCTTCAGTAAAGGCAACGATTTATGTCCGCAAGGACAATGACAACATGATCCTGACCATTCCCACGTCCGGTACATGGTCATACTCACTCACTATAAACGGCAGTGCAATATCCGGCACCATATCAAAAAGCGTTTTGACAGATTGGGTGGAGATTGCCTCTCATACCGTTTCAAAGGTGAACCACGACGCAGACGGTGGCAAAACTATCACCATAAAGGGTTCTATTACAGGCCCTACCGGAACCTCTATGGAGGGAAGGGTTACAAGCGGTTCCAAGGATGTTGATCTGGACACGATACCCAGGGCCAGCTCTGTTACCGCTACAAATGCCAACATTGGCAGCAAGACCACGATTACCATCAACCGGGCGGCCTCCGGCTTCACGCACACGCTGACCTATTCCTTTGGTGGTATGACAGGAACCATAGCCACCAAGACCACCAGCACAAGCGTATCGTGGACGGTTCCCACATCGTTCTATGCGAAGATCCCCAACGCCCCTAGCGGAACGTGTACAATCACCTGCGACACATACAGCGGCTCAACCAAGATTGGCACGGATACCTGTACATTTACAGCAACCGCCGACAAGGCGATCTGTGCGCCCTCTGTTTCCGTAACGGCGGTGGACACCAATGCGGATGTTATCGCCCTTACCGGCAGCAACAAGAGGATTGTCAAGGGATTCTCCGATGTGAAGGTAACAACAACCGTCACAGTGAAAAACTCTGCTACCATATCGTCCTCGTCCGTGTCTGTGGTTTGCGGATCTGCAAAAAAGACAGGCACCAGCGTAACGTTTGATGATGCGGAAAGCGCAACCATCAAGGCCACCGCAACGGACAGCCGTGGATATCCAACGGAGGCAGCGGCATCCGGCCTTACCTTGGTGAACTATATCGTTCCGACGATAAAGGAAACCATATCCAGAGAAAGCCCCACCTCCGATATCGTTAATATCCACGTAGAAGGAAACTGGTTCAACGGCAACTTCGGATCTAAGGCCAACACCCTGAAGGTTCAGGTGCGCTACAAACCCAAGAGCCAAGCAAGCTATGAGGATACGGACGCTTATGTGAACATGACCGTTACGACAAGCGGTAACACATACACCGCCACGCTGACACTTCCTGGTTTGGAATACACCAAGGCTTACAGTATCCGCATAATGGCCAGCGACGCTATCCATGTGGACGGCGGCAATCTAGCTGAACCTGTTTATAGAAATACGGAGATCAGCAAAGGTGTCCCCGTGTTTGATTGGGGCGAGAATGATTTCAAGTTTAATGTGCCTGTGATCTTGCCGAAAGGTTATTATTTCGACAACGAAGAAACCGGTGGCCATGGAGGCTTGGATGTCAACAATAGCGACATTGTTGGCCTTAATAATCTCCTGTTCCGTGATAAAAGCGACGGAGCCGGTGAGAGTATTAGGTTTTACAAGGATGGAACGAATTGGGATTGCCTATATGTAATTGATGGCGTGGTTTACATGACACCAAATTACCCTGCGAATACAAAGCGGTTCGTTATATTCCATCCGGACAACAAGCCGTACTATGAGGCAGGGGATAAGGTAACGGTGTACAGCACGTACCCTGGATGGGTGAGTGGTGGCAGCAAAGAGTTTTATGTGAGCATCCCCCTGTCCAAGCCGATTCTGGCCTCTACCATATCTGTGTCTGGATCTGTTGTTGGTCGAGGCATAAATGGATATGTGCTTGGATCTAACACCACGAGAATTGATCTCGCAGGAGGGATAGGGTATTCTGTGGAAGTTGTCAAGCAGCCAGACGGGCTTAAGCTCGATATTGTCTACGAAGCAGCTCAAACAAGCGGCATCGCAAACAATACCCCCATCAACTGGTACGGTGAAGTTACAATAACATTTAGCTAAATTCTGGTGGTGAAACAATGGAAACTTGGATAGAAATCATATCAACATTGGGCTTTCCAATAGCCTGCGTGGTCGCTATGGCTGCGTTCATATTCCACATTTACAAGCAGACCACAAAAGAAAATGCTTCAAATATGGAAAAAGTGCAGGCCAGGTGTAAGGAGCGAGAGGACAAGCTGTACGCAGAGCTTAAAATGAGCCGTGAGGTAAACGGCAAGGCTATCGAAACCATCGCACATTACGCTGAAAAACTTGACGTGATCCAGAAGGACATAAGCGACATAAAGACAGATATTACAATCATCCGCTCTCACGAATAAGGAGGAATTGCAATGAAAGAAAAACTGGCAAAGTTGATTGATGTGAAGAGCATCGTCACCATTCTTCTGTGTGCGGTGTTCTGCTACCTGAGCATCGCAGGCTACATCCTGGCTGAGCAGTTTATGACCGTGTTTACGGTTGTGATCGCTTTCTACTTTGGAACGCAAGTCCAGAAAAAGGCCAAAGAAACAGAATAACGAAAAAAGGGGAGGCTTTCGGGCCTCCCCTCATTTTTTATGCTTGATTTTCTGCTTTTCTTTGATATAATCGCATTGTACTTGGGCTGAAGAGGATGTGTACAACATCCAATACCCTATGAACTAGCCAGTTGATGATGTACACATCTAGGTATAAATTAAAGCCGAAGGAAAACCTTCAGATCTAAGCCCACAGTTCTCTTTGGGAGAGAGTGTGTGGTTACCTCTATTTTATCCACTATCTTCTTTACCAGTTGGTTCTGAACCTGGACGGAAACAGAATCATCCTTTAGAGCTGCGATTGCCTCCTCAAGCGTTGCGATCCTCTCTGCATAGTCTACCTCTTCGGGCATACTTGTCCTAGTTTCATATATTTGCTTTTGGCAGTCTTCCATCTTTTGTCGGAGGGCTGCATTTCTTCTGTCAAAAAGCTCCTGGGTGTACTTGCCGGTTTCCAGCAGATCATACTGCTTTTCTTCCTGGGCTTTGTACTCTTCCATCTGGGCCTCCAGCTTTTCCAGCAAGCGCTTTTGGATGGCAACGGACTTTCCCTCACCGTTTTGCAATTTCTCCCTCAGCTCCGGTAGCTCTGCGTACTCAAGGGCATCAATAACAGCGGCTATTACCTGGGATACCTTTACGGACTTTTGGCATATCGGCCTTGTGTACTCGCATTGATACCGTGCCTCTGTGTGGTTGTAGGGATGCCGGATCAAGCTGTGTCCGCACTTTCCGCAGACAAGGATTCCTGCTAGGGGGTTCGTTAGTTTTGACACCATGGTTACTCTGGGTGCGCTAGGACGCATTTTCTGTGCCTTTTCAAATATATCGTGATCGACAATGGCCGGGTGCTTTCCCTCAATCACAAGCAGCTCTGCCTCCGGTTGCCAGTTTCGGGTCTTTTTCTGCTTTCCGTCCTCTATGATAACGCCTGTTTTTCTGCGATAGAAAACAACCTTTCCGTCATAGTGTTTGTTCGCTATGATCTGCCTAACGGTGTTCTCATACCAAACCTTTTTTGTCCGTGCCTTTATTCCCATATCGGTTAATCGTCTGGCGATCCTGCCGGTGGACATTCCCTCATTCACATACCAATCGAATATCAACCTGACCACATCTGCCTCCATTTCGTTTGGGGTAAGGGTGTGGTCTTTTCCTATTGTGATCTTATCATAGCCGTAAGGGGCCACAGATCCGATGTAACAGCCTCTTTTCACTGAGGCCAATCTACCTCTTGCCAGGATCTCTTTGGTGTACTCTAGGAAGTCACGGCCTCTCATAAGCTCATCCTGGAAGAACCGGCGTTCCATCTTGTTATCCATGTCATAGGTCATCATGGGTGTAGCAACAAGGGTCTTTGTGTAACGGAGAGTGCTGATCAGTTTACCGCAATCCTCCAGATCACCTCTGGAAAGACGCTGAGGTTCCACCACAAGAACGCCAACCACCTTTGGGTCTTCTATCCTTGCCAGCAGTTTTTGTACCTCCACACGATCCTCCAGGCTCTCACCGGAGATAACCTCACGGTAGATGCAATCCTCCGGGATCTCATAGCCCAGCTCACGCTTGGCCCATTCCTGTAAGATGGTTTCGTGCTTTGCAAGAACCTCTTCCACGGTTTCGTTTGGATCATCCTGCCTGGACTTTCTCAAATACATGAGCCATATCTGGCTTCTTAATTCGTTTGATAAAACATTGTATGGCAATGTATTCAACTCCTTTCTTCTGTATTACATATCCAACAAAGCAAGCGCTTCTTCGTCTGTGTACTCCAGTATCTCAAGATCACTAAGGTACATATACTCGCTGAAAACTTTGTCGTACTTATCGTATACAGCCTGTGCCAATTCTTTGTTGGCTGTAGCGGCATAAATGTGGAAATCGTCTTGGAAGGAGTTGACCACAACATAGACCTTGCCCATCGTCTCACCTCCTTTCCATTCGTTATAGATTGTTACACTTTCCAGCGATATCCACAGCTTTGACAGATGCCGTATGTAACAGTTTTTGTTTTTTTCCGGAGCAACAGCGGAATAAGAATTAGCCAGCCTAAGACTGAAATAGCCAAGAAAATATACAGCAAAACTGTCATGCAGCCGGTCTTTTTTGCTTCTGCAACGGTTTGGAATTGCACATTCCTTGCATTACATCTGGGGCAGGGGCGTGAGTTTGCCACCTGCGGCTGTGCCTGAACAACGATGGGTCGAGCTGGAGAAGCAGCAGGGGCGTTATTATCAGTGCGTGTTCCGCACATCGAGCAAAACTTAGCGCCATCTTCAAGTTGCTTTCCGCAATTTTTACAATACATTACTGTTCTTCCTTTCTTTCGGTCTTCTGTTCAATAAACATATCAATCATTTTGGACTTGCGGTCATTTTCTTTGCGCCAGTATGCCACGTCTTCCCGAAGGGTGGCGATCTCCGCCTGGAGGGCGGCTATTTTTTCGGATGCGTTATTGGCCTCAAAATCAAGACAGCAAATGTGATTGGTAGCCGATCCGAAAACAACAATTTCTATTCTCCGGAAGGTGGCCCTCATAATGTCCTGGTCGCACTTGCCGGCCTTAATTCGCTCCATGGTCTTTATAGATACATCTGCTTCCTTGGCAACATATGCGCATGACAGGTGGAAAGCGTCCATAACAATACAGACACACTCGCACCATTCTTGTAGCGTCATATCTCTAGTTGGCAGGCCTGCGCAGGTATGCCTAAATCGTGGGCAGGACAGGCATCTGTAATATGGTTTCGTGGACGGATCGTGTATTGCTTTCATGTGTTGCCCTCATTTCGGAATTATGTGAGGGTTTTACCGTCATATGTGAGGGTATTTACCCCCTTATATTTCCGTAAAATCCTCTTATATTACGGTAGATTTTTTGCTTACGAAATGATAGGCTAATGGCAGGTCAGTAATGGCCTATCACTCCGGTGTGGGGGCGGACAGTTTGGCGGCTAGAAGCCCCCACATTCGATAATTAGTCCTAGATATTGGACATATAGGTGGGTATACTCAATTCAAACAGATGTTTGAATATTTGGCAACATTTACAGCATATCGATTACTGTCGGAATATTGCCACGGTGGGAAAATTCTGCTAAAATTTTGTTATAGTATTCGATCCGGTATCGTTGACGAAAGGGGACATGAATTATGAGTGAAAATGATGTGGAGCTAATTGAACTGTTGCGTGAAAACGATAATCCGGAACTGGTGGCCAGGTATATGCTTAGCCTTTTTTTAGACTATTTGCGTACGCACGGCCCATCTCAAGAAATATCCGCTGTTGATCCTCCGGAATCTGCCTGAAAACCGCTAGGATCATCCGCTCTCCCTCTGTGAGCTGCAACTCACCGGGGGAGCTTT
>UZAT01291764.1_pt1 | contig 13928 bp, 13 predicted proteins | sample 2160861 | NCBI WGS metagenome assembly UZAT01 (sample SAMEA5138306, study PRJEB28736) | viral metagenome | reverse complement strand
CGTGCAAACATACCAGCTTGCAATCTTTTATCAGACTCTTGCATTGACTTATCAGCATCAGGATAGTTCGCAGTGAAGTAGTCACTAACATTCTTATATCTATCCGTTATTGCCTTTTCAGGCATAGCTTCTTTATAGCCTTGTAGGTTCTTTAAGAACATATCGTCAGCTTGTGCGTATGCTTGTGGATTGTACAAAGTAACACTTGAAGGGCTTAATGTATTCATATAGTCTTCTTGTGTGGTGCTTTTATTCGGTACTACTTGAGGGATAGGCGGTGGAGCTTGCTGTTTTGGTTGGTCTAAAATAGGAGCTTGCATTTCTTGTGCTTCTATTTTGGCATCTTCGTTAGCTAACATCTCGTTATAGTCATCAAGCTTATTCTCTTTGTGTGGAAAAGCGTAATTATACATATTGATTACCTCCTATGATTAAATTTCTTTTATAGTTTGGATCGTAAGCAAGGTTTTGAGTGTCTTGCATAATAGGGTCACCTGCTTGTGGTATCGTTGATAGTCCACTTGCTTTTGTAGGCATTCCAGCTATAACTGCTTGCGTAACTCCTCCGATTGCTTTTCCTATATTTGCACCAGCATTAGCTTTACTTTGTGCGTTTGCTTCAATACTATTCATATTAGCGTTATCAAATTGATTTTGCTGATTTAAGTATTGATTACGTACGTTTTGTTTGTATTGAGTGCCTTGGTCCGCTATATTGGATAATAGATTTGAATAGTTAGCATTAGCACTTTGTGCATTAGCAATCTTATTTTCTTGTGTAGCACCTGTCTTTATAGCTGAATTTTGGTTTTGCTTGCCAAAGTCTCTCATCTTAATAGATGCTCTATTGATTAGGCCTTTAGCTGTTGCTGTATCAAAATAATCTTTATTGTATTCTCTTTCATAGAACATCTTAGATTCGCTTTCTCTCTTTCTTTGTAGTTCGGTTGCTTTCTTTCTTTCTTTAGCACTTTGCATTGCACCAACTCCAGTCGATGCAGCACTCAAACCTGCACCAATTAAAGATGCTATTAATATTGCACTCATATTATTCTTTATTATATATTATTGAAGCAAAATAACGCATTTATTTTGACTTTCTTTCCTCATTTTGAGTATTCTAAACAGACGTACTTATATATACAGCAGTATTTCCACTATCTTTTAACTTAGGTATAGGCAAAGTATCAGAAACAAATAAGGCTATTGCAGTTGTCATTAAAACATCATCATGGCAACCTGCTTTAGCTCCTGTTGTTCTGTCAGGCTTAAATTCGTATTGGTTAGATTCTGTTATCATTTCTTGGTCGTGTTCCATAAAGGTGCTGTCACGATAAGAAGCAATAAGATTATCTATAATAGCAGGTTTAGTTTGCTTGTTAGTATGAAAGCCGTACTTAGGTTCGTATTTCTCTGATATTCGTTGAGGGTCTACTCTTATATATAAGTTACTATATACTTTTGATATTTCATTGAAGACTGTAAACGTGTGGTCTCCTTCTGTATGTTGGTGTTTAGAATCAATAGTGTTGCTTTCAATAACTAAAAGAGCATTCCCATACCACTTAGCAATCATTGTCCCTATCCAAGTAGAGTAGTCGGCGTCCATATTCCCTCTCCACGTAGCAACAAATTCGTCTTTCCCTCCTTCTTGTCTGTAATATCTATCCAATACACGTATAACTGTCTTGTCTGCCTTTGCTGAACGTCCTCCAATATCCATTACCACTACATACCTGTTGGTATATTGGTTAGTTGTATCAGGGAAAGACCAAATTTTAAACAAGCCGTTCTTGTCGTCAGATTCAAAGCGTATGTTGTCTAATGCAAACTTTCCTTTTAGTCCGTCTGCTAATATATTCCCTACTGCAATAGGTGGGCGAATAGTTTTAATAGCTTCTTTCATATAAGCAATTGGGATAACTCTTTCCCCAGAAGATATAAACGCTTCCTCTGCTGTGCTTGGGTACTCCTCGTGCATCTGCCAATCTTGGAGCTTTGCATTAAACTGCTTGTAGAAGTACCAATTAATTCCTTCTAAGGTAGCACCCATATTCCATAATTCTTCTCCTCTGGGGGATAAATCTTGTATAAACTTTATCTTTTCTGCTTCTGTCTTGAAAGGTTTTTGGTATGTTTCTATTTCAAACCAAGAAACAAAAACAGGCTTAAACCCATTTTCTCCTCTTACAGATGATACCCATTTTAAATGGAAGTAATTACCTTCTCCTTTTGCAGTGGACTCTTCTACTATCATTGTATAAGGGTCTTCTAATATAGATGATGTTACTGATGAAATTACGTCCTCTGGCTTTTTGTTATCTGTGGTTTTCCATATGGCAACTTCTGAAAAGTGAGCCATTGCATAGTCTCCTGAACGTAACGAGTCAGGATTTTGCATTGAACCCATATATATCCTGCATCCTAATTCAACAATCTGTCTTGCTGTTCCTCCTTCAAAAGGTTTCATCGTAAGTTTCTGTACGTGCTTAGGGTAATAGTCGCACGCTACTTTATACATAGATTTAATGTTACTTGCTTGGGATATAACATCAGTACCAATAACAGAGTGCCAATTCATTTTATGCTCTACTTGTATCCACATCATATACAACTGTACTAATGTAGAACCTCCCCATTGTCTTGCCTTTAATAATATTATACGTATAGGCAAGCCTGCAAGTCTTAATTCTTCTAATTCTTTTAATAGCTTTCTTTGAGCGGACCTAAGTTTAAAGTTAATAAAAAACTTTGTTTTCTTGTCAAGTATCTTTATTAAACAATATGCCCAATACTCAAAATCATACTTACGTCTGAATTTAAATAAGAACACATAGAAGTCATCTAAGAAAGCCTTTTTAGATTTATATGTTTTGTTATATTTATATTTATGTAATCCTCCTGCTTTGTTTATCTCAGCAATTAGAGGTATCTCAAGCATTGAGACAGGTAAATTAACACAAGTCTTGGCAGTAAGGATAAACTGGAATCTTTCTATCAAAGACCCTTCCCCTGTTAGTGGGTCATAATTACTTGGGAATAATTTTTCTGTTCTCTTATTATTCTCTGCAAGTATTTCATTTATATCTTTCGTCATTTAGATACTATTAAATCTAATTCAGCATCAGGGCATTTTGCACGTCCTCTTTTGTAATAAAGTTCAAACTTATCTACGTATGCAAGCTTTAGAAGTCTAGGGCTACGATTACGTAACATCTTAATTGCAGTTTTCTTATCTAAGCACTTAATCTCTGGAAATTTGTTTAATACTCTGGATACATCTACTCCTCGCATAAAGTAAAACGATCCTGCATATTCATACAGCTCACTACTTGTAATAGATACTCTTGAGCTATACTTGTCGATAGCTACATAGATGCAGACACGGAAGAAAATAGCTCTTGTTTCTGCGAAATAAAGTTTTGGTTTTGATTTCATAAGCACCGTTTATATAAAATTACATTACAAAAGTACGCAAAATACTCCAATTGAGCATACAAAGTGAAAATTATTTACTTACTTTGCTTAAAATATTTATTGAAATGGCAAAAATAAAAGAATTAGAACAAGAAGAACAGACCCCTATTGACGTACAGACTCCAAGTTTAGAGAATCCAATGCAAGAGGAATCTGAAACTCCAGTAGAGGAAGAAATGGTTGGCGGTACTCCTAATAGAGATTCATTTATGAATAATATTCGTGAGAAATATCCTGACTATGAAAATGATGAGGACGTTTATGCTCACGCAAACAAATCTTATGGTAATCTTAAACAAGGTAAGGCAGATGCGGACACGGCTTTAGAATCTTTAAGCGACGCTATCGAAAATGAGCCAGAGTTAGCTGAATTTATTAGAATGGTAATCAAGTACCCAAATGATTTTAGCATTGCTCTTAGGTCTTTACCAAAAGATATACTTGAAATGGCTATCGACAATTACGATGAGCCTATTGATGATGAAGAAGAAACTAAATCTCTTCAAAGTTACAGGACACAAAAACAGTCTAATAAAGATTGGGAAAGTAAATTTGATGAGAATTTAAATGTAAGCAAGGAAAGACTTCAAGCGGTTGCTACAAAGAAGGGTGTCGATCCAAGCGTTATATCCCAAGCTATCGAAGAAACATTAATGGAAGTTTTTGATGGCAACATATCAGAGGAACTTATGGAAACAATTTTAAAAGGCAGAGAATTTGACAAGAAAGTTGAAGAGGTTGCAGAAGAAAGCAGAGAACAGGGAGTATTAGAGGGTAAGAACTCGAAGATAGAAGAAACCAAGTTAAAGAAAAAAACAGATACAGACGGTCTTGTGACTCCACCGAATGTAGGAAGGATAAGAGAGTCTAAGGATGATAGAGTCCCTGAAATTTTAAACTTCAAGCCAAGAAAAGAATTCGGACAATAAATAAATAAATAAACGAAGTAATCAATAAACAAATCAACAAATCAATAATTTAAAAGTAATCAAATGAAAAAAAATCAGAAAATTTTAGGTGGAATAATGTTATTGTTAGCAGTAGCATTAACTTTGGGGGGTGTCTTTAGTGAGATTCTACCAATGGAAATATCACAATTCCTATATGGAGGAGGAGGGTTTATGGCGGTATTAGGAGTAGCGGCAGGTGCAGGTGAAACTGTGCAAGGTACAGTTACTCACGAAAGTGTAGAAAGTGCAACTACTGATATACACGAGTTGGATCTTGACCCTGTTATGGTTAAAATCAGACCAAGCGACACTCCTTTAGATACAATTTGTCGAGAGATGGGTAATACTCGTAATACCAAATCTATCGAAACAGGGGGTTTTGAAATAGGCACAAGAGAAATAATTGACACAGTAACAACTGCAACAACAGCATCAGCAACCAAGACAGTAACTCTTGTTGTGGACAACGTTGATATGTGGACAAAAAACTCAACTTTGTTTGTACACGAAGTGCCGGGCGGTGACGGAAAGCTATTAGGCTTGTTCATCTATGAGTTAGATGTTTCTAATTCGTCAATCAAGTGTTTAACACTTAACCCAGCAGTATCATCTCCTTTTATCCCTGTCATCCCAGCAGGGTCTAAATTACAACGTCTTGGTAGTGCCGTTAATGAATTGACAGCACAAGTACAAGCGTACTCTATCTTGCCTTCTGACAGAACAAACAACTGTCAAATCTTTATGACACTTGTAGAACAAGGAGTTGTAGAGGGGTTAGCAAAGAAAAAGGTTAGCAATCTTGACTTCTCAACGTTTAGAGAGCAAGCAATTTGGGATTTCAAACGTGAGATTGAATCATCTTATCTGTTCGGAACAAAAAGTAAGGCTTTCGACCCTATCAGTAAAGAAACTATCTACACATGCGACGGTCTTTGGAATCAAATCGACAAGAATTTTGAATTGCCAAATACTATCACAGACGACAAGTATATTGACATGACTAAATATATCTTTGAGGATAACAATGGTTCTCCACGTAAGATTTTATTTGCAGGTAATGGTCTTATCGCAGATATGGCAAAATCAGCACAGTTCCAACGTCAATTAGAAGCAGGGAAAACAGAAGTTATTTATGGTATTACCTTTAATACTATCAAGACCAACTTCGGAGAGCTTTTAATCAAGCCACATCAATTGTTCAAGGAGAATTATTACAATTCAGGTATTGCATTAGATCCTTCGTTCTTGTCTAAAGAAGTTTACGAAAAACTACAAAGCAAGAAGATGAACTTTGACGAAACAGGCGTTAGACGTTCAACAGGGGAAAGACTATTAGAACACTCTTGTCCGTTCGTTCAGAACTTACCAGCACACTCAAGAATTACCAGACCTTCTGCGTAATCATAATAATCTAAGACTGCTAATGATAGAGATTATTGTTAGCAGTTTTTTTTAAACAAAAAAATATGAGAAGAAAATATATTTTAATAAGCGATTTCAGTTTAAATACCTATGTTCAGGTAAAAGGAGAGGATGTTCTTATCCGTTTTGAGGGAGGTCTTAAAAGTAGTGCTTTCAAAAAGAATGGCTTTTATGTTACTTCAAACAAAAGTATACAGGAAGCCTTAGAGAATAGCACTAACTTTAACAAGAAGTATGAAGAAGATAAAAACTACAACAAAGAGGGTAGGAAACAGGAACAATTATCTAAAGAAAATGCACCACTTACAAATCCTGAATTAGAACCGTCAGGAACAGAACTAAACACAGAAGTGCCAAGTCCAGAAGTTAAACTTATAGAGTTAGATGCAGGCAATAAGCAGATAGCAATAGAACAGTTAGTAACTGCATTGCCTAAGCTTGCTACTGTGATTAAGCCTTCTATAACAAACTCCTCACTACAAAAGTTAGCTAATGAAAATGGCTATACTTTTCCTCACCTTCAAATAACATAAATATATGACAAGAGATGATGTATTGATAAAAGCACTTATAGTATATGATGAATATATGCCAAGCCAACAAATAGATGATGATATGTCTGTATGGCTTGATAATTATTTAGATATGTATGTTTCTACCTTTGTGGAAACGCTACCAACTGAACATATAGCATCTCTTGTTTTATTTATAACTGATGAATCAGTAACTCCTATCCCTTACAAGGGAGGAGCTATAAAGCTACCTAATAACTTTGATAGATTAGTATCTTTTAAAAGCAACAATTGGGAAGTGTCTTTGGGTAATTCTGATGTAATAACAGAAAGGTTACCAAAGAGAAAGTTACAAGAAAATAAATTCACCGCAGGAAGCTCTTCAAGACCTGTTGTGAGTATAGAAGTATATAGAGGTGAAAAGTCTCTATGTTTTTGGGGATACGACCCAGACGACGCAGGATATTACTGTGAATATATTAAGAAGTGTAAGACGATAGAAGATTTGTTACCATTAGAAGATTGGATAGTAACAGCATATATATACTATATGATAAGTTTTATTGCAACTACAATAAATGAGAAAGAAAAAGCAGAAGCAATGATGATGCGAGCAAGCGACATTTTGCTAACCCACAATATAAACCCAAGCCAACCAGTAAGTACAGAAGCACCAAATAAAAGTAAGAAATGAAAGTAATAGGAATAGGTATTAAGCCTACTGTAATATTTGATATGTGTTCTTACTACTCACTTAACAGAGTGTTTATGCAGGACGATCCTAACAACACACACATAGTTAATAATGCGTTTGCACTTACAGAGGATGACAGGAAGTTTTTTTTCTATGATGAATATGATAAGGCTTGTGCAGAATTATCTATATTAACCTTGCCTTTACGTAGGGGGCTTATCTTAACAGAAGGAGAAGGCACATTACCAACAGGCTTTAAAAGTAGCTTTATAACAGATAGGACAGTGTTTTACTATAAGGTTGCTGATAAGTTTGCATTTGACATATACCTACCTTTTATGGCAGACTTCTTAAAGATGACTATACTTAAGAATTGGTACGAGTTGAAAAATAAGTATTCAGAAGTTGAGGTAATAGCTTACAAGCTTGAAGATATAAAGAAGAAGATAAAGACAGTAGTATATAACTATGATAAAGACGATGATGCTATTATCCCTTACAATAACGGATTCTCAAATCCATACATAGTACCCAAAGAAGAAAAGCCACCTATTACGATAGATATTATAAATGTAGGCATATTTACAGATGAATTTACAGAAGAATTTATATAATAAAGATATATGGAAACACTTACATTACAAGAATTAATAAACAAACTAAGGAACTCTATTGCCGAGAACTCAATAAACCCAGAGTTATTGGGAAAGATATTGCAATGGCTTTATGACTTTGATGTTAACTTAGGAGAAGTATATCAAACCACAGAAGCACCACTTAATAGTTTTGGTAAAGACAAAAGCTTTTGTTACGATACAGAAGCAAACATACTTTATCTTAAATTGTCAGGGGTATGGATACCACTTATAGCAAATGGTGAAGGAATTGCCTTAGCACAAGAATTGGGGCAGTCAGTAACGCTTGGAATGAGTCAAAAGGCAATAACAGATGCTTTAAAGGCTCTTGAAGAAAAATTAACTGCAACAACAGAAATAATTAATCCTTTTTCTGTTTCTTTAAGCACACCACAAACTATATTCCCTGCTGGGAGTGTAGTAAACATAGTTATGAGTTGGGGCTACAATAAGGCAATATCCAAACAATGGTTTAATGGAGAGGAATTAGATGTAGATATTAGGAGCAAAACAATAAACAATGTGTCTGCTAACTATATATTTGAGATAAAAGCAACAACTGATGACGAGAAGGAAACCAAAACAAAAAGATTGAGCGTATCATTTGTTAACCCTTTCTATTATGGGAACTCAATGCTACCGATGACAAGTGTAGTAATAAAATCTATGATAGCAAGTGCAACAGACAGCCTTAATGTAGATAACTTATCAGGAAAAACTATTAAGTGGGGAGCGTTTGAGAGTTCTAAAATGGTTATAGCTTTACCCAATGGTAAAACAATTGCAAGGATATTAGACCCTAACAAGTTTGACATCTTCCCTAATTTTACTATGGAGGTTGTAGCAGTAAATGGAATTGATTATAATGTTTATGTTTTCAATGATGAAACAGATGCTAATGGGTTATATACAATAATACTTAATTGATTATGACAGGAACAAAATTAAATAACAACTTCAATCTTGCTCAAAGGAAGCCGTTAGATGAAAGGCAAACAACAGTGGCTACCGTAGCAGAGTTATCTCTTATACGATATCCATATCCTAACCTTAGGGTATATGTTGGAGGAACGATAAGGAAATGGTATGAATACAGGCTGTTTCTTGGTACGATGCAATGGAGAGCAGACGGCTCAGACTTCACTGTTAGCTACAATGATTTGAATGATAGACCCACTATCAATGGAAGGGAATTGCATCAAGGGAGTACACTTGACGAATTAGATATCCAACCAAAGGGGAATTATTTGCCAGATACTGCTTTAGATAACTATTATGATAAAGATAGTACGTTTTCAAAAAATGAAATTGTATTATCATATGCAACAAAGGATGATATTAGCAACAAGGTAGATAAAGTTATTGACCATAGATTAATATCAGATACAGAGCTAAACAAATTGGCTTCGGATATTACTCCACTACAATTGACAAATAAAGAAAATGAGCTTAAAAGTATTTTAGTAAGGAAAAACACATCCGAGCTTATAGTTGCACCTTCTTTTAATGGTGAATCTAAAGAGTATATCAGACTATACAACGAAACAACAGAAAAAGAATATAAAATAAAGTTGGCTACACTTTTTAATTCAGCATCATCTGTATTAGAAGCTAAGCGACTAACGAGAGATAAGGAAACAGAAAATTTTATCTGTCCTAAGTATTTATTAGGTACGTCATCAGTTTATGTAAATGGTGTAAAATACTTTAGAGGACAAGGATACCAAGAAGTAAACGATACTTCAATAGCATTTAACTCTTATATCCCTGAATTGTCTAACGATACATTGATGATAGAAGCGGTATGGGTAATACGTTAATGTTATGGCTAAAAGAAAAGGACTAAACGCTAACCAATTAGGGAATATAACCAACGAGAAAGCCGACACTTTATTAGATGAACAATCTATTGACATAAAAAAGATAGAAAGGTTTCCACCAATCGAAATAACACCTAATATAAACTATAAATACGTTTCTCACCACTTGGGATTTATGCCAACAGTAAAAGTGATAAGCGACAATGGAACAGAAATAAAAGTAGGACTTCATCATATAGATGAAAACAAATTAGAAATAAGCTGGAGAGGGCAAATAACAGGAGTAATAATATTAAACTAAATAGATATGGCAGATATACCTTTTAACGAGCATATTCGATTGAATGACGGCTCACAGATAAAGAATTTAAGAGCAGGGATTAACGACCCAAGTGGCGAAGAGTCTTTGGCAGTAATTCGATATGTGGATGATGCTGTTAATAGCATAAGCGAGTATCAATACTTTAATGGTACAGCGTGGATACCGATGAAAGGTACTGGCGAGGACTTTACTACTGCATTAAAGGAAAAACTTACAAGCATATCAATGGTGAAGAAAGAAGACGATCCTTTAAACCCTTCACCTTATGCTTCTGTTTATGAACTACAAGTTACAATAGGTGCAGTTACATCAAGGTTAGGGGATGCTATAAACATACCAAAGGATATGGTTTTGAAATCAGGTTCTATGGGTACGGTAACAGTCGCAGGTGCTCCTTATCCTTCGGCAGTTGTGGGAGATGCTTATATAGATTTAGAGTTAGCAAACGCTACTAATGACCATATCTATATCCCAGCGAACAGCTTAGTGTCATTATATAGTGGTGATGAGCCAGTAATTGAAGCTCCCACAAAGGAAGTTGTTATTGAGGTAGATAATAGTGTATATAAGATATCTGCTTATTTAAACACAGGTGCTATTGCGTTAGGGAAGCTTAAAGATATAGTTTTAGGAGTGATTACTGGAAGCACTACACAGGTATCAGCAGATAACTTGGCTAATAAGAAATCATTATTATCAATACTGCAAACATTCGCATCTAACTTGAAGTTTTTACTTGAAAATTCTTATGTTAGTCCCTACTTAACAGGAACATCTGGAACAATTACAAAAACAAATCACAAAGTAAATAACCCTAAATCGGTTATATTTACTATTGACGGAGTAACAGGACATATATATACAAAGATAGACCCTACTTCAAAAAACTTAACTTGGACTTCACAGACTAATTTTACAGCACCAATGAAAGCAGTTTTAACAATAATAGGATAGTATATTATGGCAGATTTTCCAATACATAACGACACGGACTTTAATTCATCTAAAATAAAGAATGCAAGGTTAGAAAATTCAGGATTTAGTAATATCTTGCCTATGAATTTAAGTACAACAGTAGGGCAATTTGAGGGACAACAAATATATTCTTATGGAGTGGCTTATGTTTGGAATGGTAGTGCTTGGGAGTCGTCTGCAACAAAGCTAAAAACAGCAAGAACTATCAATGGGGTTTCTTTTAATGGGACTCAAAATATTACTATTCCAAGTGGTACAGAGTCAATACAACTCTTAGGTAACTACGATAGCTTAAATACTCTTTCGGACGGAATGTTTTGTTTTACAAATGGTAATTACTATTATTACTTTCCTGACTTACAATGTGGTACGTTAGGAATAGGAACAGCTTCAGGGAAAGAGATATTAAGACAATATACTATCCCCGATTCATTAATCAGGGTTCAAATAATGATGATTGAGCATAAGACTTATAGAAGAGGGAACACTATTAACTCTTACACTTGGTCGGAGTGGAGAAGATTAGTTACTTGCGACGAGATGTCCCAATATGTAACAAAAGACGATTTGGAGATTGAGGATGCAGGAGAGTTAGATGAAAGGAATACGCGAGTTGATATAAGTAGAGATACCCAATTAAGAGTAAAAGACGACAAAATAAATTATGATATTCACTTGTTAGACGGAGAGAATAAATTTAAAAGTTGGTTTATCGGCATTGAAATAGAACCTATATCTACAGGAGGTATAAGATTAGACTTTACAACACAATTAGGGTCTGATATTCGTATTATGGATGCTTTTGGTGTACAGACTATACAGAGCTATTTAGATATTCCAAGTGGAGTAACATTTATATCTTTACGTTGTTACTCTTTACCTCCAGTACACAGGTGGGTAATTAAATATACATTTATCTATTAAAAACAATACAAGCAATGGAAAACATTTCAGACATAAAATTATCAGTAGACTTTAGGGATAAGAACGGTAATATCGTTTCTCCTAACTTAGTACCTTTTGATTTAATCATCAAGAGTACATATAGAGCAACTTTGAAAACGGCGTCTTTTGACGGAGCAACGTTTACCAATTGTTTAGTAAGAAATAATAGGCTTATAATAGGTTTGTCAAAGTCATCTTGGGATAAAGGGATAGATGCAAAGATGTATTTACATTATTCCGACTCAGATATGCTTGACGACGGAGTTTATACGCACGAATTAGATATAGTGTTTAGGGAGTCAATAAATATTGATAACAACAGACAAGTGGCAGGAACAGTAACAAGTGATGTATCTGCGACAGTTATTTATGAGATTACAGGTAAGGCAGGAAGAAGTGCTTACGAGGATGTGATAGCTAAAGGAATGTTCTATGGTACGTTTGAAGAATGGATCGACACACTAAGACAACCAGCTTTAGATGCTCAAATAGATGCTAATGCTCTTATGGTTACTTTTGGAGAGAACGAAGATACAAGGACCGCTAATGAGGATAGTAGAAACGAAGCAGAGTTATTAAGAGAGGGAGCAGAACAAGTTAGGGAAACTACCTTTGCAGCCAATGAGGATAGCCGAGCAACTACGTTCACAGATAATGAGCAAGACAGACAAGATTTGTTTGAGGGGAACGAAGAGTTAAGAAACACAAGTTTTACGACAAATGAAGATATCAGAAAAGATAATGAAGACACCAGAATACTTAATGAAGATGAGAGAATTAGACTTGAAGATATCAGGAAAGATAATGAACTTGAAAGAGAACGTTTAGAAGCTTTAAGAGTAACTGCTGAAGAAAATAGAGATAGTAAAGAAACTGAAAGACTAAATGCTGAGCTTGACCGTATAAGTGCAGAGAACATTAGGTTATCTAATGAGATTGACCGTATAGCTAGAGAACAAATTGTATTAGATAATGAGAATGAAAGAATACGTAAAGAAAATATCAGAATAACTAATGAACTTGCGAGAATTAGTGCAGAGAATATTAGAAAGTCTGATGAGCTAACAAGACAACAACAAGAAAGCACAAGACAACAACAAGAAGCTAATAGAAATACAACATTTAACAACAGTCAAACAGTAAGAACAACTGAATTTAATAACAGTGAAACAACTAGACAAAACACATTCAACACTAATGAAGCTATTAGGTCTGTAAATGAGTTTGGAAATGGTGTTGATATTATTGGTAGAGTAGAAGCTGAAGCACAACGTAGAGAAGATGAACTATTAAGGCAAGCTACAATAGCAGGTTTGAATAATACTTTTAACACCAAAATCGACAAAACGTCAATCACAAATGAACTCGGAACTGATGAAACAAAAGTTATCAGCCAAAAAGGAGTGACTGATATAATAGTTGAAGAACTTGGAAATAGCACTAAAAAAGTTATCAGCCAAAAAGGAATTACCGATAAATTAAATGCTATTTTAAATACTAATTCCGACCAAGACTTTTATGCTTACGGAGTAAAATGGGACACAACAGATGCAACTTCAACAAACGCAACCTTAACCAGAATAGGTAATCCTCATCTTCATAAAACACTCCCAGCTCATTACTGGAGGAAGTGTTTAGTAAAAGATGATAAAACAATCAATTACTACCTTGATGACAATAATTCTAATCTAAATGAAAATGGAAGTCCTGCTGTTTTAGATGGTTCACAAGGACAGATTATGTCAGAAGTGAAGTTCTATTTTAAAACATATAAAGAAGGTAACTGGATGTTCAATTGGATGTCTACTCAACCTTTGAAAGGCTATACGTTATATCATAATTTCATAGGTTCTGAAGAAGCAAGTATTGAGAGAGCGACAGGGAAGATATTTTCTTGTATCAACAATACGGCTGAATTTAGAGGTGGAAATAACCAAACTGCTTATGACAACACAGGAGCAGACGTTAGAGGGTGTGCTGTAACGGTAAAAACAATAGCAGATTTTAGAACAGGAGGAAGATTAAACAGAGATGTTTCTTGGAATGGAAATACTTCCGAAAGACAAAGATTTGGTTTATTAATAGCTTTCAGAGTAGCTTTTGCAACACATAATTCTCAACTACCTTTTAATCCTAATAGGACAATTGAGGGCTATTTGCAAGGAGGACTTGGTGT